>PVMK01125148.1_pt1 | contig 49841 bp, 49 predicted proteins | sample 1853481 | NCBI WGS metagenome assembly PVMK01 (sample SAMN08533507, study PRJNA380276) | Marine sediment metagenome, whole genome shotgun sequencing project.
ATCCAGCTTTTATGCGTTCCATTTTTTATACTCCATAATATTAAATTGATGAGATATCAGTTACGTATATCCTGTCACTATGATTTTACTTAAACTTTTTTCCTTTTTTAGATTCAGCAGAGCCTTAACGCGGGTTCATGGCTCTATTTTTTGGGCACAAGCACCCAATCTTTTTTTCTTAAAAGTATTTTTAGTGGGTAAATAAAAACCTATGATGATGCAGACAATCGGCAATAAATCAATCTTCCAATTTTGTTTTTCAAATCCACCTGTTATTGCTAAAACCCATATTAGAAATAACGCTATAAAGATTGATACAAAATAGATGAAGTAAGGATTCTTGTTTGTGCCTTTCAAATCATGCTCAACCGCATAAATATATTGAAAGCCAATTAAAATACCTATAGCTGAAAAACAGATCAATTGAAATGATATTAGCAAGAATGACGTCGTATCCATGAGTTGAGCTAATTAATATGCGGTTTACGAATAAATAGTTTGGTTAATATCTATATAACGGACAATCAAGAAGAAAATTGAGTTTAGATTTTGTCTCTGAATGTCCGCTTTGGGTGGATAACGGAGGTTGAACGTTATTAACTAGATTAGTAAAACTTTCGTTTCCCAGAGCCCAGATTTATCTCTTCAGGCGCATTAATTTTGCACCAGGCTTCTTGCGCTTTATCCACAGGGTTCGGGGTGGTAACATTAACGTACTTCAACAAAGAGCATAAGCATAATGGCCGGGCACAGTAAGTGGGCAAATATCAAACACAAGAAAGCCGCTACAGATGCCAAACGCGGCAAGATTTTTACCCGATTCATCAAGGAAATCACCGTTGCCGCACGACTCGGCGGGGGTGATGCTACGAGTAATCCTCGATTGCGCCTTGCGGTCGACAAGGCCTACGAACAAAATATGCCCAAGGAAAATATCGAGCGTGCGATAAAGCGCGGCAGTGGTGATCTGGAGGGTGTGAACTATGAAGAAGTTCGTTATGAAGGTTATGGCATCCTTGGCGCAGCCGTAATGGTGGAATGCATGACTGATAACCGAGTACGAACTGTTGCAGCTGTGCGCCACGCTTTTACCAAGTATGGCGGCAACCTTGGAGCCGATGGCTCAGTTCTATTCTTGTTCAAGCATTGCGGACAACTTTTTTTTGCGCCCGGTACCAATGAGGACAAACTGATGGAAGCTGCGTTGGAAACAGGTGCCGAGGACGTGATCAACAACGATGATGGTAGCATTGAGGTTATCACCCCACCATATGAGCTTGTCATCATCAAGTCGGCTTTGGAAAAAATGGGTTTCAAGGCGGAGCTTGCTACGGTAACAATGAAGCCGAACAATGAAGTTGTGTTGACAGGTGACAATGCGGTAAAAATGCAAAAGTTGCTGGATGCACTAGAAAATATTGACGACGTGCAGGAAGTTTTTACGTCGGCTGTGATTGATAGTTAGTTTTTTTATTCAATAGGTGACATATTCGCATCCTTGGTATAGACCCCGGCTTGCGCATCACTGGTTTTGGGGCCATCGATAAAACTGGCAATAAGTTAACTTATGTCAGTAGTGGTTGTATCAAAACATTGGACGTTGAACTGCCATTACGCCTGAAATCAATCATGGACAATCTCAATGAGGTTATCGCGCAGCACCATCCAGATCAGATCGCAGTGGAACAAGTATTCGTCAACATTAATCCGAAATCTACGCTGATGCTCGGGCAAGCTCGCGGCGCAGCAATTTGTGCGGCTGTATTAAATAATCTTTATGTTGCCGAATACACTGCACTACAAATTAAGCAAGCAGTAGTTGGTAATGGACATGCAAAAAAAGAACAAGTACAGGAAATGGTGAGGCGGCTGCTAGGGTTGTCTAGTAGCCCCGGTGCAGATGCTGCAGATGCCCTCGCCTGTGCCATTTGTCATGCTCACGGTGGGTTAGGATTGGGCAGAGTTTCCACAAAAGGTTACAGAATGAAACGCGGAAGACTGGCATGATTGGTAGATTGACGGGTTTGATGCTGGAGAAACAGCCGCCGCTGGTGCTAGTCGATGTGCAAGGTGTGGGGTACGAAATAAATGTTCCGATGAGCACGTTCTATAACCTACCTGCGGTAGGTGTGAAAGTTACACTACATACTTACCTTGTGGTGCGTGAAGATGTGCACTTACTATTTGGTTTTGCTACTGAGGCTGAGCGACAAGTCTTCCGCCAGCTCGTAAAAATTTCTGGTGTAGGAGCAAGAACCGCGCTAGCTATTTTGTCGGGCTTGAGTGTAAGTGATTTGCATCAGGCAGTGGCTGCTCAGGACAGTAGGCAGATTATCAAAATTCCTGGAATTGGTAAAAAAACCGCAGAGCGTTTATTGCTAGAGCTACGTGACAAACTCAGCACTACCATGGTTGGTATTGATAGTTCTATCCCTTCTTCAAAAGTAAGTGGTGACGTACTCAATGCGCTGTTGTCATTGGGTTATAATGACCGTGAAGCCAGTTGGGCAACTAAGCAGTTACCCTCGGATGTTACCGTGTCCGAAGGCATACGGCAGGCACTTAAACTTTTGTCAAAGGAAAGGTAGCGCGGGCACTAAGCCTGTATTGTTGAATGATTGAGAATGAACGATTAATAACTGCTGCGCCCACTTCTCCTCAGGAAGAAGCTAAGGAGCTGGCTTTGCGCCCTAAGCGCCTGGACGAATACGTTGGCCAGGAAAAGATTTGTGGACAGATGCAGATATTTATCGATGCTGCAAGAAAACGTAAGGAAGCGCTCGATCATGTGCTGTTGTATGGCCCTCCCGGTTTAGGTAAGACTACGCTTGCCCATATTCTCGCAAGAGAAATGGGCGTGAACCTACGTCATACTTCTGGTCCGGTGCTGGAGCGCCCCGGCGACTTAGCAGCACTCCTAACCAACCTTGAACCCAATGATGTGCTATTCATTGACGAAATCCATCGCCTCTCTGCAGTGGTGGAGGAGATTCTCTATCCTGCGTTGGAGGATTATCAGCTTGATATCATGATTGGTGAAGGCCCCGCAGCACGTTCAGTTAAGCTTGATTTGCCACCGTTTACCTTGGTAGGGGCTACCACTCGTGCTGGTATGTTGACCAACCCGCTACGTGATCGTTTTGGTATTGTTTCGCGACTAGAGTTTTATTCGGCTGAAGAACTAACCAAAATCGTGACACGCTCGGCAGGCGTGCTGAACGTGGAAATTTCACCCGATGGAGCAACAGAAATTGCACTACGTTCACGCGGAACGCCGCGGATCGTTAATAGGCTCTTGCGCCGGGTGCGAGATTTTGCTGAGGTCAAAGCCGAGGGTCATATCACTCGCACCGTGGCAGATGCTGCACTGGTGATGCTTGATGTAGACGTTGTTGGTCTTGATGTGATGGACAGAAAGTTACTTCTGTCAGTGATAGAGAAATTTGATGGTGGCCCGGTTGGAGTAGATAATCTCGCTGCTGCTATCAGTGAGGAACGCGATACAATCGAAGATGTGTTGGAACCTTATCTGATACAGCAGGGCTTTCTGAAACGTACTCCACGTGGACGTATGGCCACAACTATTGCTTACCAACATTTTGGAATGCCGTTGAAAAGTGGATCAAGCAGCGATCTGTGGGAAGGAGAATGAGGGATATGCTGAAACATGAAGACTGATTTTATAACTATTTCGGCACTAAACAATTGACAAAAGATGCCGCTTTCATTCTTCCTATTCGTGTCTACTACCAAGATACAGATGCGGGAGGTGTGGTTTATCATTCAACTTATCTTAATTTCATGGAGCGCGCTCGTTACGAGTGGATGCGTGAATTGGGGTTGGATATTCATTCATTAATTCAGGTTCACAAGGTTGTTTTTATGATACGTTCGCTCAATATTGAATACTTCAAACCTGCGTTGTTGGATGATTTGCTGCATGTGACGGTGCAAGCGATAGAACTTGGCAAAACTCGCATAGCACTCTCTCAGCATGTTCTGCGCGGTCATGTCACTTTGGCCAGTGCGACTACCCATGTGGTGTGTGTAGGTGCTGACACACTTAAACTAGTAAGTCTACCTGCACCGCTACGCCAAAAATTTGGAAATCTATCATGAATGCAACTGTTACTCAGGACATGTCTCTTCTCAATCTTATTAGTTCTGCTAGTTTACCTGTACAGTTGGTAATGGCGGTGCTACTAATGGCTTCATTTATGTCGTGGTGGTACATTTTTAGAAAGCTGTTTACCATTAGGGAAGAAATAAAGCTGAGCGATGAATTCGAACATATTTTCTGGAAAGGTTCTGATCTTAATGAGCTTTACCAAGGCGTTGTCAATGCGCGCTACTCGGCAGGCAGCATGGAGCGGATTTTTGAGTCGGGCTTCCGCGAATTCATCAAACACAATCGCCAGTCAGGAACGGATGTCGGCGTCGTAATGGATGGCACGCGCCGCGCTATGAGGGCAACGTATCAGCGAGAAATGGATAGACTTGACTCGCATCTTGCTTTCTTGGCTACAGTTGGGTCAGTAAGCCCTTATATTGGCTTGTTTGGCACTGTGTGGGGAATTATGAATTCTTTTCGTGGTCTATCTAATGTCACTCAGGCAACCATAGCTCATGTTGCGCCAGGTATTGCTGAGGCGTTAATTGCGACCGCGATGGGATTATTTGCCGCGATTCCCGCAGTTATTGCCTATAACCGCTATGCTCACAATATCGACCGACTGTCGACTCGTTTTGAGAGTTTTATGGAAGAGCTGTCAAATGTACTGCAACGGCAGGCAACCGGATAAAAATAATTTAAAGGGACGGGTTTCATGAGTATACGCGACTCAAAACGACGATTAATGAATGAGATCAACGTTGTACCGTATATAGACGTTATGCTAGTGTTGTTGGTGATTTTTATGATTACAGCACCACTTGTCAATTCCGGCCAAGTTGAATTGCCCCAGATCGGCAAATCCTTAAAACCACCAGTTGCACCCCTGGAAGTGATTATTAAAGCTGATAATAGTCTTACGTTTCGCGATCTTGCCCTGACAACCAAAGAACAAAAAGTTAATCGTGCCGAACTGATAGAGGCGATCAAGCAAAAACAGGCAAAAAATACTGATCAACCTGTGGTGATTGCTGCCGATAAGAGTGTACGTTACGAAGAAGTCATGAAAGTGATGGATATTCTACAAAAGCAAAAAGTTAAGAAAGTCGGGCTGCTAGCTACACAAAAATGAGTAATACGAACGCTCGATGAGCGCAATTGCGCAGCCAGATTCTGCTAAACATGATCGATTGTTGCAGGCAGGAGTGTTGGCGCTTTTGGTACACGTAGGGTTTTTTATTTTTATGACTTTTGGACTCAATTGGAAAACTTATCCGCCGGAAGGAATGGTGGTGGATTTGTGGAGCAGCCTACCTGAACCGCCAAAACCGCTCGTACAAAAAGTAAAACCTTTGCCGCCAAAGTCAGTTCAGCCGCCGAAAAAAGTAAAGCCCTTGCCGCCAAAGCCAAAAAAACTGACGGCGCCTACTAAGCCAGATATTGCACTTAAGAAAGAAAAAATAAAAAAACCCAAGCCCAAGCCAGTTGAACAAAAACAAAAGATAGATAAAAAGCAAAAAGCGAGAGTAGCTGCTGAAGTAGAGCGGCTTCAGAAAGAACACCAAGAAGAAGAGGAGAGAAGGCTTCAAAAAAAGGCGGCGGGAGCACAAGCAGCGGTTAAGCATAATTTGATAGATGAATACAAGGCAAAAATTTTGGCGAAGATCAAAAGTAACATTAGAATGCCTACTGAATTACCAGGGAATCCAATTGCAGAGTTTGATGTTACGCTGCTTCCTGGTGGTGAGATTCTTGATGTGAGATTGCGAACAAGCAGTGGGTTTACTACTTTTGATAGAGCTGTGGAGCGTGCAATCGTTTTGTCCAGACCGCTACCTGTGCCACCCAATCCTTTGCTATTTCCTAATTTTCGAAATTTGAGTCTTAAGGTACATTACCTAGAATGATAAGTATAATTCATCGTTATAATGTGTTTTTTTCGAGAGTTAGCTCTATGGGGATTTGTCCGCGTCAATTTTTCTGCCGTACGTTTGTCATATTCTTGTGTTTGCTTGGCTCCCCACTCCATGCCGCACTCGACATCGAGATTTTCGGTGGCGGCGCTTCACAAATCCCCATTGCTATTGTTCCATTCGCTTCCGAAGAAAAACTTAAACAAAGTGTAACCGCAGTTGTGGCATCTGATTTGCAGCGTAGTGGTATTTTCAGACTGGTTGATTCGGGTGGTCTATCGCCTCATGATCCCAGAGACATTATTTATCCTAACTGGCAAATGCTTGGTACCCATGCACTAGTCGTCGGTAGCACCAGGATGTTGCCCAATGGGCAAGTGGAAGTGCGATATAGCCTGATGGATGTGGCAACGCAGGAACTGTTGATCAGCGATATGGAGACTGTTTCCGTGAAGCAATTACGCGCTGTTGCCCATCGAATGGCTGATAATATTTATGAAAAGCTAACAGGAGATGTGGGCGTTTTCAGTACTCGTATTGCTTATGTAGTGAAACAAGGAAAAAAGTACGCGCTGCAAGTGGCAGATGCGGATGGCTTTAATGCTCGAACAGCGATTGAATACACACAACCAATTATCTCACTTGCGTGGTCACCCGACGGCACTAAGATAGCCTATGTGTCGTTTGAGAATAAAAAACCAGTGGTTCACATACAAACTTTGGCAACTGGAGCACGTAAGGCTATAGCCAAATTCAAGGGCAGCAACAGTGCGCCAGCGTGGTCACCCGATGGTAAAAGACTTGCGGTAGTGCTTAGCATACGAGGTGGTTCACAAATATTTTTGATAAATGCTAATGGTAGTGGCTTGAAAAGGTTTAGCAGAAGTTCTGGAATTGACACTGAGCCAAGCTTTTCACCTGATGGACAGTCAATTATTTTTACCTCAGATCGAGGTGGCAGCCCGCAAATTTATCGTATGCCAGTAGCAGGAACTGCATCTGGAGTAGCTGAACGTCTCACCTTCGAGGGTGACTACAATGTCAGCCCACAGTACCGTCACGATGGTAAAAGTTTTACTTTCATTCATCGTAGTGGCTCGAAATTCAATGTAGCCGTTCAGGATTTAGAAACCCGCCAAGTGCAACTGTTGACAGATTCACTATTCGACGAATCTCCTAGTTTTGCCCCGAACGGAAAGATAATTCTGTATGCGACCGAAATTGGGGGACGTGGTATATTAGCTGCAGTTTCAAGCGATGGCAGAACAAGACAGCGGCTATCAGCCCAAACGGGAGACATAAGGGAGCCGGCATGGGGACCTTTACCAAAGTGGCGTTAATTCCATTTCGTTCAGCAACTCAGAGTAATTCAATTTATAAGGAGAAAATCATGAATAAAATTTTAAGTGTAGTTCTGATAGTTTTGTTGTCAGCGTGTGCTAGCGAGACCACAAAACCTACTGGTGCAGAGGGACCACCTGAGGATGCAAGTCTTAGCGCGCAGGATACTTCGGGCAGCCCCACACTGAACCCACTTAATGATCCAAACAATATACTGTCCAAACGTAGCGTGTATTTTGATTTTGATAAATACCTTGTTAAGGATAAATATAAATCCATGGTCTTGTCTCACGCTAGGTATTTGCGTGAGCACTCTAGTGCCAGCATTCGTCTGGAAGGTCATGCTGACGAGCGCGGTAGCCGCGAATATAATCTTGCGCTAGGCCAGCGTCGTGCCGACAGCGTACAGAAAGTAATGACCCTATCGGGTACTCAAGAAAGCCAAATCGAGTCTATCAGCTATGGAGAGGAAACACCTCGTGCTCTCGGTCATCATGAAACCGCATGGGCTGAAAATCGTCGTGCAGATATTCGCTATCAAAGTGAATGAAGATGAGTTTGCGCGCGCTCTTGCTATTATCAGTGGTGATCGGCTGTAATTCGAGTTACGCTGCACTGTTTGATGATAAGGGCGCGCGGCAGGAGCTTGCTGTACAAAAGAAACAAGTGAAAGTGCTAGAAGCAAGTATAACCAAGCTGGACGAGAAAAATGATCGGGCGCTTGTCGGACTTCATAACCAGATCGAGGAGTTAAGGCAAGAACTCAATAATTTAAATGGGCGGATTGAGGTGCTGACCAACGAGATTGAATTGTCGCAAAATAGGCAGAAGGATTTCTATATTGATCTTGATAGCCGGCTAAGACAGCTCGAGCAGCCTGATGCATCTGTTGATGCAGAATCGAACACGAAGTCTTCAGCAGTCACTCCAGGGAGTTTGCCAGCTAAAAATATAGTGGTAGAGACTAATGATGACGAGAATCGTGACTATCAGGACGCTTTCGGTCTGTTCAAGATCGCTAAATTTAAGAGCGCCATTTCTAAATTCAAAAGCTTTATCAAGCGCTATCCTAAGTCCAAACTTGTTCCCAGTGCTTACTACTGGATTGGTAATTCATATTATGCACTGGGTGAGTTTAAGAGTGCTATTAGCGCGCAGCAAAAACTGATCAAAACTTTTCCAGACAGTGCTAAAGCTCCCGATGCCATGCTTAATATGGCAAGCAGCCAGCAAGAAATAAACTACAGGACTGCCGCAAAAAAAACTCTGAAAGATTTGATTGCCAAATACCCCGTCAGCGATGCTGCAGAAAAAGCAAAGTTACGATTAGCCAACCAAAAATAGAGTGTGGTCTTGGCTTGCGCCATTTAATTTTGGATATGGTTCTTACTTCTCCCTCATTGCAAAACACAGTTGCACAGAAACCTGAAACGGAGGTTTTGCGCGTAAGCGAAATATTTTTTTCCTTACAAGGTGAAACCAGTCGTGTAGGGTTACCTACAATATTTGTGCGCTTGACTGGTTGTCCCCTGCGTTGTGGTTACTGTGACACTGAGTATGCCTTTTATGGAGGTGAGGGCATGGCAATTTCTTCCATTCTAGAGGAAGTTTCTAGTTATGAGGCTTACAATGTTACCGTCACGGGTGGTGAGCCTTTAGCACAGAAAAAATGTCTGATATTACTTAAGTTGTTGTGCGATGCGGGTTATTCAGTATCACTTGAGACCAGTGGTGCACAAGATATATCTAGGGTAGATGTGCGAGTAGTAAAAGTTCTAGATGTTAAAACTCCCGGTTCAGGAGAGGCCAAGAAGAACCGCTGGACCAATCTCAAATATCTTGCACAACAAGATGAACTGAAATTTGTGCTATGTGATGAATTGGATTACCAATGGGCAATTGAGACCATACGTAAGCGTCACCTAGATCATATTTGTCCAATTTTATTTTCGCCGGTTTATGACAAACTTGACCCTGCATTACTCGCTTCATGGGTACTACGTGATCGCTTACGTGTAAGAGTACAGATTCAGCTACACAAGTTGTTGTGGGGCGAGGGGCCGGGGCGATGAATAACCAGCTAGATTTTCTCATATAATTTTTGTTTTGATCGTATGACGATAGCCGTGGTGCTCTTATCGGGCGGGTTAGATTCTGCCACCATTCTTGCCGCTGCCCGTGACAGGGGGTACGAGTGCTACGCCTTGAGCGTAGATTATGGCCAGCGAAACAGATCAGAACTGGTTGCGGCATCGAATGTGGCCCGATCAATGGGAGTGTGCGGGCATCAGATCATAAATGTTGATTTGACCGTTTTCGGCGGATCGGCGCTCATTGATAAATCCATCGCCGTCCCCATAGAAGGAATTAAGGCTGGCATCCCGATTACATACGTTCCTGCTCGCAACACTATAATGTTGTCACTTGCACTGTCGTGGGCCGAGACGCTTGGAAGCAGCGATATTTTTATCGGTATCAATGCAGTAGATTATTCTGGTTACCCAGATTGTCGGCCTGAATATATTGTAGCTTTTGAAAAAATGGCAAATTTGGCAACTAAAGCCGCAATCCAAGACAACAAACTGAGTATCCATGCCCCACTTCTTAGTTTGTCCAAGGCAGAAATAATCCAGCAAGGGGAGATGCTTGGTGTAGATTACAAGATGACGGTATCTTGCTATCAGGCGGATGAATCAGGGCTTGCCTGTGGAATGTGTGATTCCTGCCGATTGCGCCGGGCGGGGTTCGAAGCGGCAAACATTTCTGATCCGACTCGTTACAAGTAAGAGACAATTTTATAATCTATATTGATAGTTTCTCTACAGCTAAGTAAAAATATTGTGCGATCTTCCAATTAATTTGGCAGAATAGGCCTCATTGGTACAGTTGCTTTTTTAAAAGGGGAATTGAGATGAGATACCAAAGCTTTCAAGAATTTTGCACTTATATAGCTAAGCATAATCCGCGTCAGCCAGAATACCAACAGGCGGTTGATGAAGTAATGGAGAGTATTTGGCCCTTTATCACCAGCCACCCCCGTTATGCCGAACATGGTCTTCTGGATCGTCTTGTTGAGCCAGAGCGAGCCATTATTTTTCGGGTATCCTGGGTGGATGATCAAAACGAAGTAAGAGTTAACCGTGGTTATCGAATACAGCACAGCTCATCTATAGGTCCTTACAAAGGAGGCACACGTTTTCATCCTTCGGTAAATCTTTCCATTCTCAAATTTCTGGCGTTCGAGCAAACTTTTAAGAATGCTCTGACTACCTTGCCCATGGGTGGGGGCAAAGGTGGTGCAGATTTCGACCCTAAGGGGCGGAGCTCGGGGGAAGTGATGCGTTTTTGCCAGTCCTACGTAACTGAGCTTTTTCGTCATATCGGTTCCGATACAGACGTGCCGGCTGGGGACATAGGCGTTGGTGGTCGGGAAGTGGGCTTTATGGCTGGAATGATGAAAAAATTGTCTAATCGATCCGACTCTGTTTTTACGGGCAAGGGCATGAGTTTTGGAGGTTCCCTGATTCGCCCGGAAGCTACTGGTTACGGTACAGTATATTTCGCCGAGGAAATGCTTAAGCACATTGGCCGCTCGTTAGATGGTCTTAGAGTTTCTGTTTCAGGTGCAGGTAATGTAGCTCAGTACACTGTTGAAAAAGCGATGATGCTTGGTGCCAAGGTGGTAACAATTTCCGATTCAAGTGGCACAGTAGTGGATGAGCAAGGCTTCACCACCGAAAAACTTACAGAGCTAATGGAAGTAAAGAATCATTTAAGGGGACGAGTCAGCGACTACGCTAAGCGAGTAAAGGCCACTTTCACTTCTGGTGTACGCCCGTGGCACGTTCCAGTCGATGTGGCGCTACCCTGTGCGGTACAGAATGAGCTAGATGAAAAAGATGCGGCCACCTTAATCAAAAATGGCGTACTTTGTGTTGCTGAAGGGGCCAATATGCCTTCTACGGCAGGTGCTATAAAGCTTTTCGAGAAAAGTGAGGTACTGTTTGCACCGGGCAAGGCCAGTAATGCAGGTGGTGTAGCCACCTCTGGGCTGGAAATGAGCCAGAATGCCATGCGTCTTTCTTGGCCACGGGAAGAGGTAGATGCCCGTTTACTGGAGATCATGCAAGCCATCCATAGCTCCTGTATTCAATATGGTAAGCGAAAAGATGGAAGCATTAGTTATGTTGATGGAGCAAATTTAGCAGGTTTTGTCAAAGTGGCAGATGCGATGCTAGGTCAGGGCGTGGTCTGAGTATCATCTAGCTACATAAGATGATTACTGCAATTGCAATTCATTAATTATGAGACCTGTAGCTTACCGGATCCAGGATGTCTTGGTGTGAACGAATTCACGAAACCCATGATACGATAGCTCTCTACCAAAGCTGTAATTTTTGATGCTACCTAAGGGTAGACGTGGATTAGACTTGACCCCCATACCATTAGCTGTATCCAGCGTGAGTTTTCTATGTAGTTTTTTTGCGTTTCTGGCATCTTTGCTTCAGATGCTAGAACCAAGTCCATGAAAAATATTTTTCTAGTATTATTATTTCTTGGTTACATTGGAACACTTGCAGCTAGTCAAGATAGAGATTTCATCACCGCGCGTAAAGCATTTCGGGCAGGGAATTCTGCTCGTTTGGCTGTTGAAATCCCGCGCCTTCAAGGCCATGTACTGGAATCTTATGCAGCCTATTATCAGTTGAGCCTACAGTTGGAGAAAGCAGATGTAGGTTCAGACGCTGTCAGGAAGTTCCTCTCTCGTTATCAGGACAGTCTTCTTGCTGACAAAATACGAGGTGAATGGCTAAAGATTCTTGGAAAAACGCATCAATGGGAATTGTTTGCTGAGGAGTATCCGGCACTAGTCAACGAGGATATCGAGCTTAGTTGTTACTCTTTGCAACAGCGGCTATACGTAAACGACAGTGATGCGTTGCATGATACGCTTCCGCTATGGTTCAACGAGCAAGACATGCCTGAAAGTTGTACGCCGTTGTTCGAATCGCTTATTGCGGCAGAACTTCTAACTGAAGAAAATCTGTGGCGGAGACTACGCTTAGCCTTGGCAGTAGGTAATGTTGGTGTTGCAAAACACATCAACCAGTATCTGCCAAAAAAACAGGCGCTCAACGAGCGCAAGTTGAACGCCGCCACCAGAAATCCATTACGCTACCTAGGAAGACACCGGAAAAAAATAAAAACTCGTGCTGACCGTGAAGTGATTCTATTCGCAATGTTGCGCTTGCTTCGTAGTGGTATAGATCGAGCTTATGCTTTTTGGCCCAAGGTACGTGAGCAATTTTCTCATGCCGAGCGGTCATATTTTAAGGCACAATTGGCGAGCCGAGCGGCATATAAACATGATCCACGTGCGCTTGGCTGGTTTATGGAAGCCGCCAACAGTAGTGACCCAGTTCCGCTTTCAGATACACAGCTTGCATGGAAAACACGCGCCGCACTACGTGCTGGCGATTGGACGATGGTGCTAGAGAGCATCGAAGCTATGTCTCCTCATGAACAGCAGGCAGCAGCTTGGCGATATTGGAAGGCCCGCGCTCTGAAGTCTAAAGGTAAAACTGCAAAAGCTAGCGCAATATTCGCACCATTAAGCACCGAATATCATTTTTATGGTCAACTAGCGGAAGAAGAGCTAGGAGCTGTAATTGGTGCGCTCCCTAAATCCTATAATCTTAATTCAGAAGAAATTACCGCTGTAGAGCAACTGCCAGGAATTCAACGGGCACTTGCTCTGTATCGGCTGAATCTACGAATTGAGGCAACACGTGAGTGGATTTGGGCGATACGTGGATTTGATGACAAGCACTTATTGGCTGCTGCTGAAATAGCGCGCCGTAACAAAATCTATGATCGTGCTATTAATACGGCCAATAAAACCGAGCAACTGCATGATTTCAATCTGCGCTACCTCGCTCCACATCGTGAAGTAATGCAAGAGATCTTGAAACAAAAAGAGCTTGATGAGGCTTTGGTTTACGGTCTGATTAGGCAGGAAAGTCGCTTCATCAATTACGCTAAGTCTAGTGCAGGTGCAATCGGTTTGATGCAATTGATGCCAACTACCGCTAGATGGATAGCGAAAAGAATAGGTATGCGGAATTACCGTAAAAGGCTTATTTCCCAGGTGAATACCAATCTAATGTTGGGCACATACTATCTTAAGCACGTACTAACTTTATTTGATGACCAATCATTGTTGGCTTCAGCGGCCTACAATGCTGGCCCTAGTCGGGCTCAACAATGGCGTGGTTTGACACCACTGGAGGGTGCGATTTATGCAGAAACTATTCCTTTCAAAGAAACCCGCAACTACGTAAAAAAGGTCATGAGCAATTCCATGTATTATGCCAGTACCTTCGGTCATCAAACGAAGACCTTGAAACAGCGTCTTGACATAATCGCGCCTAAATCAGATAAATAGCAACAACTTCCGAATAAGAAAGAATAAACGCAATGAAAATCAATAACGTATGTATTATCGGCGGCAGCGGGTTTGTGGGGGGCCATATTGCCCACCTGCTCACTGCACAAGAAATCAATCTGCGTGTTCCAACCCGTCGTCGCGAGCGCGCCAAGTCACTTTTAGTTTTACCGACTGCAGATGTGGTGGAAGCTGATGTTCATGATCCCACAGAACTTGATCAGCTGCTGGTTGGCATGGAAGCAGTTATTAATTTGGTGGGTATCTTGAATGGCGATTTTGTTTCCGAACATGTCGAGTTACCGAAAAAAATTGTAGCAGCATGCAAGCGTAATAAAATTTCACGATTGTTGCACGTGAGTGCTCTTAATGCCAATATTAACGGTGCAAGTGCTTATTTACGCTCTAAGGGTGAGGGCGAGAAGGTCATAATGGAGTCAGATTTGAAGGCGACCATTTTCAGGCCATCGGTCATATTCGGGCCGGGAGATTCGTTTCTCAATCTATTTGCTGATCTAGCGCGGCGTCTGCCAATATTGCCACTGGCATCACCCAATGCAAAATTGCAACCAATATATGTAGAAAACGTGGCACAGATAATCGTATCCAGCTTATCTGCTCCCACCACTATTGGTCAAAGTTATGATTTATGTGGCCCAAAAATCTATACTCTAAAGCAGCTAGTGGAATACGCTGCTTTTATAACTGGACACGATCTTACCATTATTGGATTAAATGACAGCCTTTCCTATCTGCAAGCGATGGTTATGGAAATTTTGCCAGGCAAGCTTATGACTCGAGACAATTATTTGTCGCTGAAAGTTGACAGTATATGTAGCTGTGATGAAGCCAATAAATTGGCAGCTGTGTTCGATATCCATCCAACGGAGTTGGAAGAAGTGGCGCCACTATACTTAGCACACCTTATGCCGCGTGAGCGGTATAACGGTTTCCGTGATCGAGCGGGGCGATAAAATTAGTTCTCTATTAGAAACGTATTTAGTTGGCGGTTCAGTACGCGATGAGCTGTTGAAACTGCCGGTCAAAGACCATGATTATGTTGTTGTGGGATCTACTCCAGAGGAGATGGTGCGTCTTGGTTTTCGTTCAGTAGGTAAAGACTTCCCAGTTTATCTTCATCCCAAAAGCCAAGACCAATATGCATTGGCGCGAACTGAGCGTAAAGTTGCGCGTGGGTATAAGGGCTTTCAAGTATATGCGTCTCCTAAAGTTACGTTGCAGGATGATTTAGCGCGACGGGATCTAACCATTAACGCAATCGCCAAGGATAAAAAAGGCAATATTATCGACCCCTTTAATGGAGTTGCTGACCTTGAAGCAGGTTTGCTGCGACATGTAAGTCCAGCGTTCTCTGAAGATCCAGTTCGAGTGCTTCGAACGGCACGTTTTGCCGCACGTTTTGGTTTTCATGTTGCTTCAGAGACACTCTCGTTGATGAAGGAATTAGTACGCAACGGCGAAGTCGATTCTTTGGTGCCAGAGAGAGTGTGGCAGGAATTTGCTCGTGGATTGATGGAGAAAAATCCTTCGCGAATGTTTTATGTACTACGCGAATGTGATGCGCTAGCACAAATTATGCCGGAAGTGGATATATTGTTTGGCATACCCCAGCCGGCGCGATGGCATCCCGAAATTGATACAGGTATTCACGTAATGCAGGTTATTGATTATGCCGCAGCAAAAAATTATTCTTTACCAGTGCGCTTTGCAGCACTTACACACGACCTTGGTAAAGGAGTTACGCCACAGGAGTTATGGCCACGTCATGCCGGCCATGAATTCCATAGTGTGAAATTAGTTAAAGATCTATGCGAGCGCATCAAGACTCCTAAAGGCAGTCGTGATCTTGCGCTACTGGTGGCGCGTTTCCATTGCGATGTGCATCGTACAGCGGAATTATGTCCGGAAACTATAGGTGATATGCTACTAGCAGTGGATGCTTATCGTAAGCCAGAACGTTTCGAGGAATTTATTCAAGCCTGCGCATGCGATTTTCATGGGCGGTCTGGCTTCGTAAAAAAACCCTATCCGCAGGCCATTCGGTTACGTGAGGCATTCAATGCAGCCAGTAGCGTAGATAGCGGTGCAATCGCTTCTAGCCAAGCAAAAATTGTTTCTGATCCTGCTCTTCTGCCGGCTTCAATTAATGCAAAGGTGCGAGAAGCACGTATTGCTCAAATCAAAAGCCGACTAGCTTGATCTCTTGTAGCTGGAAAATAAGAGCAAGGGATTGATCTGATAATGAAGCATTATCCAGTGTGGCGATGCTCTATAAGGCCGTGTCTTTCCAAATATTTCTGGTGATATTCTTCAGCGCGATAAAATTCGGTGGCAGGTAAAATTTCCGTTACGATAGGTTCGTGCCAAAGCCCACTTAGCCGTAATTTCTCTTTGGATGATTTTGCTGTTGTTTCCTGCTCTGTCGTGCAAAAGAATATTACCGAACGGTATTGCGTGCCCACATCTGGGCCCTGTTGATTACGGGTAGTTGGATTGTGGCAATTCCAGAATACATCAAGTAATGCTTCGTAAGTGACTTGGGAAGGATCATATTCTACCTGCACCACTTCGGCATGACCGGTTTCACCCGTGCACACATCACTATATACGGGGTTTTTGATGTGACCACCAGAATACCCACAGATTGCCTCACTGACACCTCGGGCTCGACGGAAAGCGACTTCTACGGACCAGAAACAACCTGCTCCAAAAATTACCTTCTCCCTCGGCATGGTCGTCGTCTCTTTGATATAAATAATGTTTGTCTTAGAAAATAGTGATCACGTATGCTTTAGGATAATCAGCGCGGTTTACGCGGCATAGCGGTGAACAGGCGATCATAAATAAAATTGGGAAGTAATTTTAGCACACGTGCAACAATTGCCATTTGCCAGGGGATCACGGCATACAATTTTTTACGCTTAATGATACGTACAATTTTTTTAGCTACGGTTTCTGCCGTCAGGATAAAGGGCATGCGAAATGGGTTATTCGCTGTCATCGGTGTGACAATGTAACCGGGGCAAATAGTGATAACGGATATGCCGCTTCCAAACATTTCCACGCGCAGGCTTTCCAGATATGATATAGCGGCAGCTTTTGATGCCGAGTACGCACTCCCACCGGGAAGCCCACGATAGCCTGCAATACTAGCAATTCCAACTAAGCTACCCTGTCCAGATGCTCGCATTGCAACAATAAACGGCTGGAAAGTGTTGACCATGCCAGTGACGTTAGTTGCTAAGATAGATTCAAAAACTTCGCTGTCTTCAGCATACTCTGTGAGGGTGCCACGACTGATCCCGGCATTGGCAATGACAATGTCAGGACAGCCACAGCGTTGTATAAAATCACGTGCGGCAGCTTGTATAGATTGGATATTTCGAACATCGGCGGCATAGAAAAAGGTGCCAGGTAGATCCTTCGCTAAAGCTTCTAATGGCTCCTTGTTTCTAGCAATTAGCCCAAGCGTTGCACCTAGCATTGCATAGTGCCTTGCTAACGCCATCCCCAATCCGCTGGAAGCCCCGCTAATAATAACTTTTAATGGCATTGAAAAGGTTGTAGCTGGCAAGAAGAAAATAGCGTAACTATTATTTTTTTATTCTTTCCTTACGCACTTTTTTAATCAATTCGTCTAGCGTGCTAATGGTTTCTTGTGGAGTGCCGCCCATTCTTCCGCTTACCAGATACTTGCCATCTACTACCAATGATGGAACACCTTTTAAACCATATTTTCTAGACATTTGCGAGGATTGAGATGATTGATTTGCAACGGTGAAAGAGTTGTAAATGTTAACAAATTTTTTCCGATCAATTCCTTGTCTCGTGATCCAGTCAAATACCAATTCTTCCTTGGTTAGGTTAATTTTTTTGATATGAATAGCATCATAGATTTTATCGTGGAACTTGTCTCTTTCATCTAGGATCTCCAGCGTATAAAAAGTTTTTGCACCAGGAACCCAACTTTTACGAAAAATCGCAGGAACGTAGCGAAAGCTCACATCTTTAGGCATTCTTTTCAGCCAGGCCTTGATGTGGGTATGTAAACTGTAGCAATGCGGGCAGCCATACCAAAAGAACTCTAAAATCTCAATATTTTTACCGCTTTTAGTTGGTTGAGGGCTAAGTAAGACAGCGTAATCGCGGCCTTCGGTAAGTTCGGCACGTACACCAGAAATACCGGTGAGGCCCAAGCTGAGAAATAAGAGAAGGGCTACAAAAAAACGCAAAGGGTTCATTTTTTTCCTCTAGAAAAATTCGACATTTTCGTTTACTGTGATTTTGTTCGAAATTTCCTTATTGGGCTCCTCCATGCACCTTGATAAGATTGGCATCAACTCCGCTCTGTAGTAGGGACTTGCGTGCTTGATTGATGTCAGCAATTTTCGTAAAGGGCCCTACGCGAACCCTATGCCACATACCCTTTTCAGACAAGTCGGCTGGTTGAATATATGCTTCCATACCAAGCATCGCAAGTTTTGCTTTTAGATTTTCTGCGTCCTCTGCGTTTTTGAACGATCCTGCCTGAAGGTAATATTTGTCCTTGGACGATGATGGCTGTTGTACGGCTTTTTGGAATTGCTGTTCGGTGACTGGTTCCTCGCTACCTGGTAGTATTTTGTAGAATTCAAATCGTGGTTTTTCATTTGTAGTTTTAGTTGATTTGCGCTCGTTGTTAGATACTTGTGCTCCTTTTAGGGTTGCGTTATTTGAGTTTTTTTCCGTCGCGCTAACTTTGGGCTTGTTATTTGAAATGAATGGACTGGGTGCTTGGTGAATATATATCCACACGCCAATGGCGCTGACTAGACCTAGCACATAGCCAAAGAATAACCCTAAAAGAAGGACGGATCCTTTTTTTCCGGATGCAGACTTGGGAGTGGATTTGTAGTCTCGACTCATAGAAGTTCTTACTAGTTTTGTATGCTTACATCTTATCAGGTGCGCTGACACCCAGCAGCGTTAATCCGTTAACCAACACCTGTCGTATCGAAGCAATTAGTGACAACCGGGCGAGCCGGAGCGGTATTTCCGGTACAAGAAAGCGTGTGGAATTATAGTAACTATGGAACTCGCCCGCCAGTTCTTTAAGGTAGAAGGTAATCAGGTGAGGAGAAAGTTCCCTTGCTGCTGCATCCACTATTTCAGGGTAATCAATCAGTTTTCGCAGAAGTGATAATTCTACAGTACTTGTGAGTACAGCTGTATCAGCAGTGGCAAGAATTGAAAGATTCTCCCCCCATTGTTCCAGAACACTACACACCCGTGCGTGGGCATATTGGACATAATACACGGGGTTATCATTATGTTGCGATTTTGCCAGATCCAAATCAAAATCCAGGTGCTGATCGTTTTTACGTAACAGGTAAAAGAATCGAGCTGCATCGTTACCTACTTCCTGACGTAACTCTCGCAAAGTTACAAATTCTCCTGAACGGGTAGACATGGGTGCCTTAACGCCGTCACGGTAAAGTACAGCAAACTGCACCAATGCAATTTCGAGTTTTGATGAGTCAAGCGCTAATGCTTGAAGTGCTCCCTTCACGCGCATAATATAACCGTGATGATCGGCGCCCCACACGTTAATAATGCGCTCAAAGCCACGCTGAAATTTGTTGAGATGATAAGCAATATCGGAGGCAAAATATGTAAACTGTCCGTTTTCCCGCTGCACAACCCGATCTTTCTCATCACCAAAATCAGACGAGCGGAACCATCTGGCACCATCCTTTTGATATAAGTAATCTTTTTGTTCAAGCAATTTAATTACGTGGGCCACCGCACCATCTTCAAATAATGTTTGTTCTGGAAACCACGTATCGAACACTACACCAAATTCCATCAAATCATTGCGACAGTCACCAAGTTGTTCGGTTAAAACGAAATTGTGAAAATATGTGTAGTCCTCCCCCAGTAGATTTTTGGTGTCGGCTATTAATTGATCAAGTAGTGCCTCAGAGTCTTCCTCTCCTTTTATTCTTACGCTAGCAATGTCCCCTGTGAGCAAATCATGTTGACGCACATAGTGGTTGCCATGTGCCTTGTAAATCAACTCCGCCATGTTGCGAACGTATTCACCTTGATAGGCATTAGTAGGAAAGAGTATAGCTAGATCGTTCAATTCAAGATAACGTAACCATGTAGAAACCACTAGAATGTCCATTTGTCGGCCTGCATCATTGACATAGTACTCACGTGTTACAGAGAAACCTGTTGCTGCCAGTACATTGGCTAGGCTTGCACCAAATGCCGCGCCGCGCCCGTGTCCAACATGTAGTGGACCTGTAGGGTTTGCTGAAACGAATTCCACTTGAATTTTCTTACCTGTGCCAAAATTGCTACAGCCGAATTCTTTGCTTTCCTCCAGTACTATTCGTGGAAATTGTTGTTTAGTGGAGATCGTGAGAAATAGATTGATAAATCCCGCTCCTGCAACCTCAATCTTTTCCAGGTAGGGTGAAGCAGGCATTGCATTAATCAGTAGCGTAGCAATGGTGCGTGGGTCCTGACGCAGCGGCTTGGCTAACTGCATTGCCAGATTACAGGAGTAATCGCCATGACTGGCCTGCTTTGGGCGAGCAAACTCGATATTAATACCTAAGTCAGCGTTCGAAAATGTGTTCAAGGCTCGGCTCAGGAGCTCTGTAAAGTGAGATTTAAAGTTGGGGTGAGTTGGTAGTAAGGTCATGGATACATCAATGGCAGTAGATTATTGTGCAGTTAGTATTATAGCCAGGTTGGGACATACCACGCCTACAAGTTTTTAATATGCAATAACAAAAAATATACAGTAGCGGAAAAATTACCAAGCAAATTTATGCATATGAGATAAATCTATAGTGCACACCAAAATATCTTGCCAAGTGATATTGTGAACTACAAAAAACTTTGGTTATATACAGCAGTATAAAAGCTTATAAACTATTATCTGAAGCTATAAGAGTAAAGAATACTTAATTTTTATTACTTTGGTGAAGTAGTTGATGTGACCGGATACATGGTTGCTTTTAAAGCACGTAGCGGGCTAAGTCTTCACTCTGGGACAAGTCTTTGAGCCTTATATCTACATAGGCAGAATCAATTGTGATGGTGCTTCCGCTGTGTTTTGTGGCATCAAAGGAAATTTCTTCCAAAAGTTTTTCCATAACAGTGTATAGTCGTCTTGCACCAATGTTCTCAGTTTTTTCATTAACTGCGAAAGCAATTTCTGCCAAGCGATTGATCGCATCTGGCATAAATTTCAGCTTGATTTCTTCGGTTTCTAGTAGTGCTTCATATTGACGTGTCAAACAGGCATCGGTGTTGGTAAGAATTTGTATAAAATCACCAGCATTGAGGCTGGACAGCTCGACACGAATTGGAAAGCGCCCTTGCAGTTCGGGAATCAGATCGGATGGTTTGGAAAGATGAAATGCTCCGCTGGCGATGAACAGCACATGATCGGTTTTTATCATGCCGTATTTGGTAGAAATGGTAGTGCCTTCTACTAAGGGCAATAAATCGCGCTGTACACCTTGGCGCGAAACATCGCTTCCTGATGTTTCGGAGCGGCTAGTAATTTTATCGATTTCATCCAGAAACACGATGCCATTCTGTTCGACATTATGTACTGCCTGTAGCTTCAACTCTTCATCATTAATCAGTTTAGAAATTTCCTCCTCTGCGATGAGTTTTATCGCCTCACGGATTCTTAGTTTACGAGTTTTTTTCCTTTCTCCTCCCAAATTTTGGAACATGCCCTGAATTTGTGTAGTAAGGTCCTCCATCCCTGGAGGGGCAAAGATTTCCATTTGCGTGTGTGCTGCTGAAACCTCGATTTCAATTTCTTTGTCGTTGAGTTTGCCCTCACGCAACTTCTTTCGAAATTTCTGCCGGGTGGCGTTTTCTTTTTCTTCGCTTTCTGTTTGAGAAGTCAGGTCCCGTGCAGGTGGTAGCAACACGTCAAGAATACGCTCTTCCGCATGGTCCTCAGCTCGCGGACGTATATTGCGAGCTTCTTGTTCGCGCAACTGTTTGATAGCAGATTCCGCTAAATCGCGAATAATTGAATCTACATCACGTCCAACATAACCCACTTCTGTGAACTTGGTAGCTTCAACCTTAATAAAAGGTGCATTAGCAAGTTTGGCCAAGCGGCGTGCTATTTCAGTCTTGCCAACGCCGGTAGGACCAATCATCAAAATATTTTTTGGTGTGATTTCCTGTCGCAGGGGATCAGCTACCTGTTGTCTACGCCAACGATTTCTAAGTGCGATGGCAACAGCACGTTTAGCGGCATCCTGACCAATGATATGTTTATCGAGTTCGAGTACAATTTCCTGCGGGGTCATTTGGGACATAAATTCTAGTATTAGTGGAGAAGCGAAATAAATTTAAGATAAAAGGTGTTGTGGGCAGGGGAAATACAGGTGGGTTCGTCATCCCTTTATTTCTCTGTTCCTCAAAAATTAGCTAAAGGAGATAAACCTTTTTCTATATTTTTCGTTTACTACTTATTTTTCAACTTTCATGCTATTCAAGAACTTCAATGCTGTGGTTTTGGTTGGTGTAAATACATATATCTCCAGCGATGGCGAGCGACTTCTTGACAATTTCTAGTGACGTTAGATTGGTGTTTTCCAGAAGAGCACGGGCAGCAGAATGAGCATAAGAGCCGCCGCTGCCAATAGCAGCAAGTCCTAATTCTGGTTCGATTACATCGCCTGATCCAGTGATGACGAGCGTGGTTTCTTTATCGGCCACAATCAGCATCGCTTCTAGGCGACGCAAAATACGGTCGGTACGCCAATCTTTTGCTAGTTCTACCGCAGAGCGCATAAGATGCCCCTGATGTTTTTCTAGTTTACCTTCAAAACGCTCGAATAATGTGAAAGCATCGGCGGTACCGCCAGCGAAGCCGGCAATAATCTTCTCATGATAGAGCCTGCGTACCTTGCGGGCACTAGCCTTAGCTACTACAGCGCCCAGAGTTACCTGACCGTCACCGCCAAGTGCAACTTGCCCGCCCCGTCGTGCCGAAAGTATAGTGGTCCCATGAAGTTGATGCATTGAATTGGCTTGAGATTGTACAAAAATTAAATTATAACGCCAATTCGTGGGAAGAAGTGTTTCTCCTAGTCTTAGCTCTTCTTTTTCGCCCGTGGATGGGTGACATCATAGACCTTTGCTAAATGCTGAAAATCAAGGTGGGTATAAGTCTGTGTGGTGCTGATGCTAGCGTGTCCCAGCATTTCCTGCACTGCTCGTAAGTTTGCGCTAGATTGTAGCAAGTGGGAGGCGAATGAATGTCGTAGTACATGAGGGTGGACGTTGAAATTAATGCCTTGCTGTAAAGCCCGAATTTTTAAGCGTTGGCTAACTGACCGGGAGCTGATCCCTTTTCCGTTTCGTGAAAGAAACAGTGCTTTTTCGCCAGGTTTGAGTAACGTCTCACGTAGTTTTATCCATTCGCGCAGTGCTCGAATAGCTTGACTGCCAATTGGTACAACGCGAGTTTTATCGCCTTTTCCGAGAATGAGCACAGTGCCATCAGAAAAATTCAAATCTTCTGGTTTAAGGTTAACAAGTTCAGTTAAACGCAGGCCCGAGGAGTAGAATAGTTCAAACATGGCTTTGTCCCGTAATGCCATTAAATCTTTAGCCGGAAATTCCAAGAGTTTTGCCGCTTCATCGGGCGAGAGTATATGAGGTAAAGTTTTTGGATATTTAGGTGCGCGTAGTCCGGCACAAGGATTGTGTTTGCAGCCATGATCCCGCGCTAGATAATTGTAGAAGCCGCGCCATGCTGAAAGCATCCTCGCCAGACTTCTTCCAGAAAGTCCTTTACTATGAAGTCGAGCTACAAAACGACGAACGTGATGGATTTGCAGTTGGTTAAACGGTGTTTCTGCGGCAAGTTTTAGTAGAGTAGAAATATCACGCGAGTAACTTTCACAAGTCAGCGGCGATAGCCGTCGTTCATTAGCAAGATGAAAAATATAGGCAACGACAAGTGCGGCCGAATTATTACTAGATGTCATATCTGTTTTTATTTCTAGGTCTTTTCTACTCTTTTTTTTCATCTCTTTCAATCAGAACATACCGTGTAATTGCAGTACTTACGAGTTCCCCAAGTCTTTTCAAGTAGAGTGTTCCCATCTCAGGATAAAATCGCTGTGCTTCTTCGCTACCAAGGACCAACAAGCCAAAAGTTTGTTTTGTTCGTAAGGGGATCATTGAAAACGAGCGCAAGTGAGTGGCACTTTCACCAAACCAACCCTTGATTTCGTCTGATAGTTGGGGGCCACAATATGGATGTAACAGGCTATTAGCGATGGCTTGAGTATCAGTGTTGGCGGTAACAAATTCAGACAGCTCAATACCGTCTCCAATTACATTCCACAGCCGTAGTACCACGTGTGGTACAGAAAAGTTATCGCGTAGGTTAGAATTAAGTCCGTGCAGAAAATCATTCAGATGGGTAAAAGTAAGAAGTACAATAACTAAACGGTGCATTTTTTCACTTATAGTATCGTTTTCTTCACCAAATTTAATTAACTCATGCAACTTATCCTGCAGGACATGGTTTTTGTCTCGTAACGTGACAATTTGCCGCTCGCTGATGGGGATAGCTCTACCACCGTGCGGGTGTGGAACATAAATATCAGCTAACATATCGGCATATTCGTCAAAAAATTTTGGATGTTGTTTCAGGTATTGAGCCACTTCTTCTGAACCGAATTTCATATTATTCCCTTGGTTGAATTTTATATTTCAATTTCACCATCGAACACAGCAATGGCAGGCCCGGTCATCCAGACCGGGTGGTTTTCACCCTCCCAGCGAACGACCAAATTACCCCCAGGAGTGCTGACTTTGACCTTTGAATCTAACAATCCGCGGGTTATTCCTGTTACTACAGCAGCACAAGCACCAGTACCGCAAGCAAGAGTCTCACCCGTGCCGCGTTCATATACCCGAAGATTAATATGATTGCGGTTTATCACTTGCATATATCCGACATTCACGTGTTGGGGAAAGAGCGGGTGGCATTCTATCAGGGCTCCCTCAACTAATACCGGCGCAAGATTTACATCCTCAACAATTTGTACTGCGTGAGGGTTTCCCATGGAGAGAACACTGAATTCTACTCGTTTATCATCTATATCCAGGGGGTATGTCAGCATGCGTTTTTCAGCAAGAAAGGGGATTTCTTGTGGTTCAAATTTAGGAGCGCCCATGTTGACAGTGACTTCGCCATTACTCTCCAATTTAGGAATAATGAGCCCACCAATTGTTTCCACGCGGATTTCATTTTTCCGGGTCATGCCTTGGTCGTGTACATAGCGAACAAAACAACGTGCACCATTGCCACATTGTTCTACCTCATTACCATCAGCATTAAAAATGCGGTATCGAAAATCAGCATTACCGTTAGCTTTTTCTATTAGCAGAATTTGGTCGCAGCCGACACCAAAATGGCGATCAGCAAGTAAGCACAATTGGTCCAGACTGAGTTGCACAGACTGATTCACGCCATCAATGAGGACGAAATCGTTACCCAAGCCATGCATTTTGGTGAACTTAAGTTTCATCGGTAAACCTAATTTACATCGGGGCTGTTCCCAACCAATCATACAATATGTATTGCTTTATTATCACTATGAAGCCAGCACCCCTCGTCTTAGGCACTATCAGTCTCTCTCTATGACTTCTGTAGGCGAGCATAATCTGGTACACTATAAGGTCTTTTAAGATCGTAACCTATTAAAAATATGAGCGAATATCTTTTTACTTCCGAATCAGTGTCCGAGGGCCATCCTGACAAAGTGTCAGATCAGATCTCTGATGCAGTCCTAGATGCAATTTTAACTCAGGATACGAATGCACGGGTAGCCTGCGAAACACTATGTAGTACCGGTTTAATCGTTATGTCGGGTGAAATTACTACAAATGCAATGGTAGATTACAATGTAATTGCTCGTGAAACTATCAAGCGTATTGGTTACACTAGTTCGGATATTGGATTTGATTCTAATACTTGTGCGGTCCTTACAGCATTCAATAAGCAATCGCCTGATATTGCTCAAGGAGTCAATCGCACCAAAGAACAAGAATTGGATCAGGGTGCGGGTGATCAGGGGTTGATGTTCGGCTATGCTTGTGACGAGACACCGCAATTGATGCCGATGCCGATTTACTACGCTCATCGATTGATGGAGCGACAGGCAGAACTGAGAAGAAGTGGGCGCTTAACATGGTTGCGTCCCGACGCCAAATCTCAGGTATCAGTGAGTTACAAGAATGGTAAGCCGCATAGGGTTGAAACCGTAGTGATTTCTACCCAACATCACCCTGATATTTCTCACGTAGCGCTAACTGAAGCAGTGATTGAAGAGATTATTAAACCAGTTATTCCTAAAGCTATGCTGTGTGTTGATACTCGTTACTTGGTCAACCCCACTGGACGTTTTGTAGTTGGTGGCCCGATGGGGGACTGTGGGCTAACTGGCCGCAAGATCATTGTAGACACGTATGGTGGCGCAGCGCATCATGGCGGCGGCGCTTTTTCTGGCAAGGATCCTTCTAAGGTGGACCGCTCAGCAGCTTATGCTGGGCGCTATGTAGCCAAGAATGTTGTTGCTGCCGGTATTGCCAGCAGGTGCGAAGTACAAATAGCCTATGCTATTGGTGTGGCACGACCTGTTTCGTTGATGGTCGAAACTTTTGGTACGGGGAAAATTTCCGACGACAAAATTGCCAAGTTGATTGAGCGAAATTTTGATTTGCGCCCACGTGCGATTATTCACTCTCTCAATTTGTTACGTCCAATTTATCTCAAAACTGCTGCCTATGGACACTTCGGTCGGGATGAACCAGAATTTACCTGGGAGGCCGCTGATAAAGCCATACAACTTCGTGCCGATGCAGGAATTGAAAGTGCGGTAGAAGCGTGAACACAGTAGGTCTGTAGATTTAAACGCAGGTTAGCTTTTTATACCCTTACGCCGAGGAGCGCTGCAGTGGGTACAATCTCACGAGGCTTGGCATGTAAGGATACCGTAACAACGGCGCTCGTTCATTTTTAGGAGATTGTTCCATGAACGCTGTGCTTAGTCACAATAGCACCAATACTACCGACTACAAAGTTGCTGACTTATCCTTGGCAGGATGGGGGCGCAAGGAAATTGCCATCGCTGAAAATGAAATGCCTGGCCTGATGGCGCTACGTGAAGAATATGTAGGTCAAAGACCTTTAGAAGGTGCGCGTATTGCAGGTTCTCTTCACATGACCATCCAAACTGCGGTGTTGATCGAAACCCTAGTCAAACTGGGTGCGGAAGTGCGCTGGGCTTCATGCAATATTTATTCTACTCAAGATCATGCCGCGGCGGCTGTAGCGGTGGAAGGTGTTCCGGTATTCGCTTTTAAGGGTGAATCATTGGATGAGTACTGGGAATTCGCTCATCAGATATTTAATTGGTCTGGTGAAGGTAAATCGGGTACACCCAACATGATACTTGATGATGGAGGTGACGCGACGCTTCTAATCATCCTTGGAAGCAAGGCAGAAAAGGACTCATCAATTATTGCTAGTCCTAGTAATGAAGAGGAACGCGCATTGTTCACCGCAATCAGAAAGCGACTGGACGCTCAGTCCGGTTGGTATTCCAATATTCTGGCTAATATTCGCGGTGTAACGGAGGAAACCACTACTGGTGTTCACCGTTTGTACGAAATGCAGGATAAAGGCGAACTACCTTTCCCAGCCTTCAACGTTAATGACTCAGTTACTAAATCAAAGTTTGATAATCTATACGGTTGTCGCGAGTCGCTAGTAGATGGCATCAAACGTGCAACCGACGTAATGATTGCTGGAAAAATTGCTTTGGTATGTGGTTATGGTGATGTAGGTAAGGGCTGCGCCCAATCCTTACGTGGACTTGGAGCAACCGTGTGGGTCACTGAGATAGACCCGATATGCGCACTACAAGCAGCGATGGAAGGTTATCGTGTTGTTACCATGGATGAAGCTTGTGATAAGGCTGATATTTTTGTTACTGCTACCGGTAATTTGCGCGTTATTGCCCATGATCACATGCTGAAAATGAAGGACCAGGCTATCGTTTGTAACATCGGTCACTTCGATTCTGAGATAGATATTGCCTCAGTCCAGAAATATCAGTGGGAGAATATTAAACCACAGGTAGATCATGTCATTTTTCCAAACGGTCATCGAATCATTGTCCTGGCGCAAGGACGTCTGGTAAATCTAGGCTGTGCTACTGGCCACCCATCGTTTGTCATGTCTAGTTCATTTACTAATCAGGTATTGGCACAAATAGAGCTTTGGAAGAATAGAGATGATTACCAGAAAAATGTGTACGTACTACCGAAACATTTGGATGAAAAAGTTGCTCGTCTACACATTAAAAAGTTGGGAGTAAATCTCACTGAGCTAACTGATGAGCAAGCAAAATACCTTAATATGGATAAAAATGGGCCATTTAAGCCGGAGATGTATCGGTACTGATGCCTTAGTAGTTGGAATACAGGGAAATACAGAAAAGTTTTTTTGGAGTCTACTTTCCCTGTATTTTTGCATTTTCATGGGTAGCAAAAATGGAATCGCAAAAAAAACTCACCCGTACTTTTAGTTTTGAGTTTTTCCCCCCGCAAACGCCAGAAGGCGTGGAAAGATTACGTGCTACCCGACGACAATTGGCTCAACTCAACCCAAAATTCTTTTCTGTGACTTTCGGTGCAGGTGGTTCAACACGCGACCGCACGCTTGAAACAGTATTAGAAATTCAGGCCGAGGGATATGTAAGAGCAGCTCCCCACCTTTCCTGTATTGGTTCGACCAGTGAAAACATTCGTTATTTGCTCCAAAAATATTTCGATAGTGGTATCCGCTATATCGTTGCATTGCGTGGTGATCTTCCTTCAGGAATGGCGCAACCGGGGGAGTTTCGCTACGCTACTGAGTTAGTGGCGTTTATCCGCAAGGAATTCGGTGATGCTTTCCACATTGAGGTAGCAGCCTACCCGGAATACCATCCCCAGGCACGTTCGGCTCAAGATGATTTGCAAAACTTCAAGCTTAAGGTTGAGGCAGGAGCTGACTCTGCTATTACTCAATACTTTTACAATGCAGAAGCATACTTCAGATTTGTGAATGCATGTGAAACCGCAAATATAAGGATTCCTATTGTGCCAGGTATTATGCCAATCAATAAATTTTCCCAATTAGCGAGGTTTTCAGACGCTTGTGGCGCGGAAATCCCACGCTGGCTTAGAAAAAAAATGGAAGGCTATGGTGATGACAGCGCGTCAATTCGCGCGTACGGGTTAGATGTCGTGACCGATCTATGTAGTCAGTTACTTGAGGCTGGCGCACCAGGGTTGCATTTCTATACGTTGAACTCAGCAGGACTGACAACTACTATTTGGCAACGGCTTGGATTGCAAATATAATTCCAGTAACATTTGTTACTTCCTCTTTCACATTTCGCCCAACCACCATTGGTGTTAACACGTTACAATCTCGATTAACTTTCGAACTGAGACTGTAACGACTTTGTTCTTTGATAGAGCGAATTATTGTTATCTTCTCTCCAAAAGCAGAAGAAAAGGAGATCCGTTTCAGGTTATTGTTTTTGCTGGCACAGCACTTAGTGGACTAGCTGCATAAACCCGATGTGCCGCTGCTTCTGCCGCGCCAATATCAATCTTCTTGCCCATATTCGCAAAAACTGTCTCTAACGAATTCAAGCATAACATCACGTTTTCTATTTTGCTCGAGTAACCCATTAAGCCAAATCGCCAGATTTTTCCGGCAAAATCACCCAGCCCTGCACCAATTTCAAGATTGTATTCAGCAAGTAATCTGCGACGCACTTCCTTTTCATCCACACCAGTTGGAACATAAACAGAATTCAATTGTGGTAATCGGTATTTTTCTTCAACCAAGAACTTAGTACCAAAGGTTTCTAGCCCCTGCCTTCAATGCCTTGTGATTACGTTGATGACGAGCCCAAGAGTGTTCTATTCCTTCTTCATATAGCATAAATAGTGACTCGTGCAGCGCATAGAGTGCGTTGGTGGGTGCGGTGTGGTGATAAGTTCGAGTAGTGCCCCAATAGCCTAGCACTAGGTTTAAATCCATGAACCAGCTCTGGACCTTTTACTTTTCGGTTTTTGACTAGTTCTATTACACGATCAGAAAAGCTCACAGGGGATAGACCTGGAGGGCACGACAAACATTTTTGGCTACCAGAGTAAATTGCGTCAATTTTCCATTCATCAACCTTAAGAGGGGATCCACCCAGCGAAGTAACCGTATCTACAATGGTGAGGCAGTTGTGGCGATGGGCAATCTCACACAGCGTTTTTGCATCTGATAGAGCACCAGTAGATGTCTCGGCATGAACAAAAGCGACGATTTTCGTATCAGGATTCTGTTTCAATGCATCTTCTACTTTCTGTGGATCCACAGGTTTCCCCCACTGATCTTCTACAACAACTGCTACACCACCACAACGTTCTACGTTTTCTAACATACGTGATCCGAATACACCGTTACGACACACAATCACCTTATCACCAGGGGTAATCATATTGACAAAACACATTTCCATTCCTACGGAACCCGGGCCAGATACCGGAAAGGTCATTTGATTGGCTGTTTGGAAGGCATAACGTAGTAGGCTTTTCAATTCTTCCATCATGTCGGTAAAAACTGGATCAAGGTGACCCAGGGTCGGACGAGCCATAGCAGTTAGCACCCGCGGATGAGTGTCTGATGGCCCGGGTCCCATCAAGGTGCGTTGTGGCGGATAAAATGTGGTGATTCTTTTTTCGGGGTAAAAGTCTGCGGAAGTCATAAATGATCCTGAAATTAAAGATGTGCTGGATTAATAAAACGAAAAACGTTGATTTTATCAAGGGATTAAGCAATTTGCTATCAGTGGCATTGAACTAATCTGGCATTTAGCTAAGAATTGTTGTGTAAATATGAGTATTTTTCATATCCTATTTCTTTTTATCATAGCTAAGAATATAAAACTGGCTTGACTGTAGAGAATTTGCTGGCGTGGGTTCGATTCCCGCCATTCCCACCAATTAAGTACTTAAAGGCCCGAAATTTTGCTTACGTAATATTCTTTACTAAGTGTCTAGAAATAAACCTAGCTAAAGAAATTTTCTCAAACGACTATATTGGTTTACTTAGCAACTTACCACACTAGCAATATCGGACTGATCGAAACATTCTGAGAGATTTTATCTGCAGCCTGTCTTGCTAGTATCTGATTAGAGTAAGGACCAGTGTGTACTTTGAACAGGCCATTTTTTGCAGTAATAGCTAGAGTATTTGTAAATTCGGGAAGCTCGGTGCGCATACGTGCGAGGAAGGTATCCGCACTGATGTGAGCACTGAATGCGGCCAACTGTAGGTAGATTCTGATTGTATCGGGAGGAGTAACATTAGCGTTAGAAGCAGATCGGCTTACTGAGGTGAGCGCGGTGGGGGCGGGTGGTTCTGTTGTAACCTTCGTGACCGTATTTCCTGGGAGTATGCTTTCTACTTCCACCCAGGCACTGCCACCATCAAGTACATCAAGCTTGTACGCAGCCGTGTAAGAAAGATCAATTAAACGGTTAGAAAGAAACGGGCCACGGTCGTTGATACGCACTATCACAGATTTTTTGTTCTTAATGTTGGTAACTCGGGCATAGCTAGGTAAAGGGAGCGTGGTGTGTGCGGCAGTCATGTCGTACATATTATAGATTTCGCCTGATGCAGTTTTCTTTCCGTGGTAGCGGCGACCATACCACGAAGCAATACCACGTTTCTTATATGGGCCTAGGGCGGTCATTGGTGTGTAGGTTTTACCAAGTACTACGTAAGGCCTCATGTTGGACTTACGTAGGGGTTCAATTTTGGGAACGGCATTAGGAATGGAGGCTAGGTTAGGTGGTGGATTATCACCCGGGCCATCGTCAAGATAATAACCTCCACCTTTATTTCCTTTATTCAATATTGTAGAAGAGGATGTCTGTGGTGAGGTATCAAGTTTCAGGACATTGCTACAGCTGGCAAGAAAAATAAGAGCAATTACTGCTATGGGCCAGCTGGCATATGTAGAGATAGTGGATAATTGGCTTAGCACATTCCCAAATCTAAAGTTGTTGTTCATTATGTTTTTACCAGTTTAGGATGCATCTGTATGCTCATCAAAATACCAAAACCTAGAAGCATTGTCACCATCGAAGTGCCTCCGTAACTGATAAGTGGTAGCGGCACACCTACTACCGGTAGAATGCCAATAACCATACCTATGTTGACAAATATATATGTGAAAAAAGTCAGCGTGATCGAGCCTGCGATAAGGCGGGTAAATTGAGTCGAAGCATTGACAGTAATAACCATGCCACGACCTATTACTATCAGATATAGCAGTAACAGTAATGAATTACCAACTAGCCCAAATTCCTCAGAGAATACTGCAAATATAAAATCGGTACTTTTTTCGGGAAGAAAATCGAGATGTGTTTGCGTACCATTTTGCCAGCCTTTTCCGATAACACCACCTGAACCTACGGCAATAGTCGATTGGATGGTGTGATAACCCGACCCTAATGCATCTTGTGTTGGGTCAAGTAAAGTCATGACACGCTTTTGCTGGTAGTCATGCATCATTGACCATAGTAATGGCAAGCTTGCTGCTCCAGCAATTAGTACCCAGTCATGATGCGCCACGATAGTCCAGCAAGAAACAGTACATAGAAGCCGCTGGATATAATTAGCAACGTAGTGCCTAAATCTGGCTGGCGTAAAATCAGCCATGCCGGTAACAATAGTAGCAGCGTTGCCACTAAGTAGTCCCGGAGTCGTAAGCTGGCTTCGTGTTTGTCAAAATACCATGCCATCATCAGCGGCACAGCAATTTTCATCAATTCGGAGGGCTGGATGCGGGTAATGCCGATGTTTAGCCATCTCCGGGCACCACTGTGGATTTCACCAAAAAACGCTACACCAATCAGAAGAATGAGACCGACCATATATATTGGCAATGCAATCCGCAACATGTGCTGCAGGGGAATGTTAGCAACCAACCACATGATGATTAGGGCCGCAAACATGTTAATTGCCTGGCTGGTTACACGGCTTAAATTCCCATCGGTGGCACTGTAGAGTGTTGCTAGACCAACCAACATTAATAGAAAAATGCCGCCCAGCAAAAAATTATCTATATAGCGAGTAAGGAAGTGCCATGAACGCTCAAATTTAGTCATGGCTATCTTCTAAATCTTCATCTAGAGATTTTTCCGTTGTATTAGCTGGTGGTAGTTTGCCTAGCAGGAAGTAGTCCATCGCCAGCCGTGCAATTGGCGCAGCGGCGGAACCACCATGGCCACCGTTTTCTACTAATACTGATAATGCGATGCTTGGATTTTCCGTTGGCGCGTAGGCAATGAATAGCGCATGATCGCGATGACGCTCTTTTACGCTGCTTTCATCGTACTTTTCCCCTTGTTTCATGGCGATTACCTGTGATGTTCCAGTCTTACCAGCAAAGGTGTAGGCAGCACCTGCACCCGCACGTGCTGCGGTACCTCCAGGTTGGGTAACATCTTTAAGCGCATTTCTCACTAGCTCCAGATTGTCCGGGTTTAGATTGAGTTTGTACAGCAGCTCTGAGGCTCTTTCATGTGTTTCACCAGTCTTGCTGTTTCGGATTCGTTTCACAAGGCGTGGACGGAAGGCGATTCCTTTGTTGGCAATTATCATGGTAGCAAAGGCAAGTTGTAGGGGTGTAGTTAGATTGTAGCCTTGGCCAATGCCGACAGAAATAGTATCACCTGGCCACCACTTTTGTTTATGACGTCTCATTTTCCATTCTCGCGATGGCAGCAGGCCTGCGGACTCGCCCTCAATATCGATACCAGTTTTTTTACCTAAACCGAACTTTCCGATGAAATTGAAAATCCTGTCTATACCAAGATCGTTGGCAAGCCTGTAGTAAAACGTATCACATGAAACAACCAGAGATTTGTATATATTTACTTTGCCATGACCGCCTGCCTTCCAATCGCGATAATGACGGCTGCTGCCAGGTAGTTGAAAGTATCCAGGGTCACTGATGGTGTACTGAGGTGTGCGTAGGTTAAGTTCAAGACCTGCCAATGCCATGAATGGCTTAAATGTAGAGCCTGGCGGATAAACGCCACGAAGCGCACGATTGTTGAGCGGTCTATCGATGGAGTTGTTGAGTAAGTCCCAATTCTTATAATCGATGCCGTTTACAAAAAGATTTGAGTCAAAGCCCGGCATACTGATAAATGCGAGCACGTCACCATTACTAGGATCGATTGCAACCATCGCACCGCGCCGGTCGCCGAACGCTTTTTCTACAATTTCTTGTAGTGTGGCATCGAGTGTTAGTGTCAGATCGTTACCGGAGACCGGAGGGGTGCGTGATAAGACCCTTATTTTTCTACCAGCTGAGTCGGTTTCCAGCTCTTCAAAGCCAGCGATACCGTGTAGCTCCTTTTCGTAGCTTTGCTCTATGCCAATTTTGCCTATATGGCTGGTTCCTCGGTAATTAGCTAATTCTTTGTCGGCCTCCAACTGCTCAAGATCCCTATCGTTAATGCGGTTTATATAACCCACCACGTGCGAAAAGCTCTTTCCCTTTGGGTATTTTCGGAACAAACGAGCCTTTAACTCTACTCCAGGAAAGCGATAGCTGTTGGCAGCAAATCGTGCTACTTCCTCCTCAGATAAACGCGTACGGATGGGCAAACTTTTAAATCGCTGGCTTTCCTCTCTCAATTTCTTAAAGCGTCTGCGGTCTATTTCCTCAATAGGAATTACAGTAGCCAGTTTGTTTATAATGGCCTCAAGGTCGGCGAACTTATTCGGTACGATTTCTAGCGTGTAGCCTGAGTAATTCTCTGCCAATACTTCACCATTACGATCAAGAATCAGACCTCGGTTGGGCACGACGGGTGAAATAGATATGCGGTTATCTTCTGCTAGTGTGTGATAGTGCTCGCGCTCCCATACCTGTAAATAAAAGAAACGCGCAAACAGTAATACGAAAAGAAACAGTACAAAGCCTGCGCTAATAGCGAGCCGCATCTGAAAATGATGCAATTCACGCGGGTGGTTCCGAATCTCTATTGTACGGTTCATAGCGCATTTGGGTTATATTTCGGACTATGCGGTATTTTTAGCAAGGTGCAGAGTAAGGGCCATAACAACACGCCAGTAATACTAGCTAGAAAAAAATACCAACCAGGAAAATGGGCTCTGTTTAGCAGCTCTGTCAAGAGTGTGACAAGCTGGGCAGCGAGCAACATTAGTCCAATCTGTGGGGCTTGTTTCAGTAACCCAAATATATGCAAACGTCTACGCAGCAACAATGCAATGAAAACCATTACACTATATGCTAGGGCATGTTGTCCAAACATGCTGCCATTACCTACATCCATCAGCAGGCCCATACCAAAGGCTACACTCATACCGACTCGTTGAGGTAGATTAATGCTCCAGTAAAGTAACACCAAAGCGACAAAATCTGGGCGTAGCGCTAGCAAAATGCCTTGTAGTGGTAACAGATTTAGAAATAGCGCTACCATTAAGCTAAGAATGATGAACCAGCCTTTAGCAGGTAGCAAAATTTCTTCTTCAAAGTAACTAGCGGATACCAATTTCTTCCTGTTCCTTGTCTTTGGGTTGAATGTTGATTGATTCCGATTCCGTTGGATTTTTCGGGTTAGGTAATGGTGGGGACAGTATCAATACCTGCCTGTTTCGATCTACCCCAGCGATCGGAGTGCAGACGATGCGGGCAAAAGCATGAGATGCATTATTACGTTTTATTTTCGATACCAACGCTACTGGTAGGCCAGGGGGATACACGCCATCTATTCCCGAAGTAACTAGTACATCACCATTCTGGATATCGATGTTGTTTGCCATATAATATAATTCTAGTGTTCTGTACTTACCTGTACCGGATGTTATCGAGCGTATGCCATTACGAGCTACCTGCACCGGTACTGAATGATTTTTATCAGTAATAAGTGTGACCTCAGAATGCCACGGATAGCTACGTGTAATCTGCCCTACCACGCCCAAATCGTCCACTACAATTTGACCAGACTGAATATCGTTTTGGGTGCCCTTATTGAGCGTGATTTTGCGGTTGAAAGGATCACGTGGAACGGAAATAATTTCCGCTAAAGTGGCCTTGCTTTTATTTCGCTGTGGAGTTTTTAACAGTTTGCGCAGATATTCGTTTTCAGCTTTCAGTGCCAACAACTGTTGGAGTTGCTCTGAATCGACAAGGTGTCGTTGTTTAAGACGCGCATTTTCATCAGCTAAGTTCTGAGTAACAAAAAATTCGTTTGCCCAGTCGTAGATTGTTGTTGGTAAGTAGGCCAGTCTTTGTACCGGATATATTACTACAGAGACGATTTGGCGAATTTCATGGAGATATTTGAAGCGAGTATCAACCGCCATCAGTATTAGGGACAGCAGTGTAAAGAACAATAACCGTGCTAGTGGGCTGGGGCCATGCTTAAAAAACTGTGGGGTTGTTTCCATTACATACGACGTTTCAGGGTTTTCTGGTTCGGATCCAGTCTAAGAACACTAACCTCAATGCCGAATACCGTTTAATCACTGGCAAATATACTAACCAAATCATCCATATTTTCCAGTGCAACGCCTGAGCCGCGTGCCACACAAGTAAGGGGATCTTCAGCTATGATTACCGATAGGCCGGTCTCTTCCATTAGTAGACGGTCAATGTCACGCAGCAATGCGCCTCCGCCGGTCAGTACCATTCCTTTCTCAGCGATATCTGCGCCGAGCTCTGGAAGAGTGAGTTCTAGCGCGGATTTAACGGCGCTGACGATACTGTTAAGTGGATCGGCCAAAGATTCTAGGATTTCATTACTAGAAATGGCAAAGCTGCGCGGAACCCCTTCTGCTAGGTTGCGTCCTTTAACTTCCATTTCACGTACTTCAGAGCCCGGGTAGGCGGAGCCAATTTCTTTCTTGATTGCTTCGGCGGTAACTTCGCCAATTAGCATGCCATAGTTACGACGAATGTAATTAATAATGGCCTCATCAAATTTATCACCACCTACACGTACTGAGGTCGAATAAACGATACCACCTAGGGAAATTACCCCAACGTCCGTAGTGCCGCCACCGATATCAACCACCATCGAACCAGTGGGCTCCTCAATTGGCAAATTGGCACCGATAGCTGCGGCCATCGGTTCTTCGATCAACTCTACTTTGCTTGCACCAGCACCATAGGCGGCTTCCCGAATAGCCCGACGTTCTACCTGAGTAGAACCGTAAGGAACGCAGATTACAATACGTGGGTTGAAAGAAAATAGACGTGCTGGATTCACTTTCTTGATAAAGTGTTTCAGCATCTGTTCAGTAACTGTAAAGTCGGCAATTACCCCGTCTTTCATTGGACGGATGGCAGATATGTTGCCAGGGGTACGACCCAGCATTTGCTTAGCAGCTAAACCAACTTGCTGAATCACCTTTTTACCATTGGGCCCACCATCCTGTCGTATTGCTACGACCGACGGTTCATTTAGTACAACACCTTGACCACGAACGTAAATCAGAGTGTTGGCAGTACCCAAGTCAATCGCAAGGTCGGTAGAAAAATAATTCTTGAAATCAGTAATAAAATTCGACATGGAAGCAGAGTCCGTTGATAGCAATAATGATAAAAGTGTACGAAAAGAATATGTTAGAAAACTGGGCTATGATACTCTATAACGGCGTTTTTGGACGTAACTTTATGATACTCTATTATGTTTTTGAACGTAAGGGGGTTAAAGCCAATGTCGCTGGTTCTTGAAGATGTAAAACTTGTTGCAAATCTTGCTCGTATAAAGATCAGTGACGAAGAGGCACGTACTACCTTAGACCAACTAACTGGGATTTTTTATCTGATCGAACAAATGCAAGAGGTAGATACCTCTACAATTATCCCTATGTCTCATGCTCAGGATGTTGTGCAACGTTTACGTATGGATGTGGTAACTGAGGCAGATCAACACGAATTGTTCCAGTCTCTAGCACCCTCAAGTAGAAGGAGGGCTTTATCTAGTTCCAAAGGTTATTGAGTGAAACGCGAAGAATAACTACTGCATCGAAAATTTTCTTACTGCTTTCCATAATTTCCCTGCCACACATATGACATGTTGAACTTGAGCCTCAAGCAACTTTCCACTTTACTTGAATCAAAAAAAATTTCTAGTGTAGAACTCACGAGAGAATTTCTTAAGCGAGTGGAAATCTTAAACCAAGAATATAATGCCTTCATTACGGTAAATGAAGAAATGAGTCTTGACCAGGCATATGTCGCTGACACAATGATTGCCTCTGGAGAGGCGTGTCCATTGACTGGCATTCCTATTGCCCATAAGGATATTTTTTGTACCAAGGGCTGGCTCACTACCTGTGGGTCCAAAATGTTGTCAAATTTCATTTCACCTTATGACGCCCATGTAATTGAGCGTTTCAATATGACTGGTACAGTAAATATTGGTAAAACTAATATGGATGAATTTGCCATGGGTTCTAGTAATGAAACTTCTTTTTACGGGTCAGTGAAGAATCCATGGGATATTACGACTGTGCCAGGAGGCAGTTCTGGAGGCTCTGCTTGTGCAGTAGCAGCGCGCATGGCGCCAGCTGCTACTGGTACCGATACGGGCGGTTCTATACGCCAGCCGGCTGCGTTGTGCGGTGTATCTGGCATAAAACCGACTTACGGACTGGTATCGAGGTATGGCATGATCGCATTTGCTTCGAGTCTTGACCAGGGGGGGGCGATAGCAAAATCGGCGGCAGACTTAGCATTAATGTTGAATGTCATGGTAGGCTTCGATGCAAGAGATTCAACCAGTCTACAACGTGATAAAGAGGACTACACACGCGATTTAGAGAAACCGTTAGAGGGTTTGCGTATTGGTCTTCCAAAGGAGTATTTTGCTGAAGGGATGAGTGATGATGTATCGCGTGGGGTAGATGCGGCCATCACAGAATATAACAAGCTGGGGGCAAAAATGGTGGAAGTATCGTTGCCCAACACGAAACTTTCAATTCCTGTTTATTACGTGCTGGCCCCAGCGGAAGCATCGAGCAATCTTTCCCGTTTCGATGGTGTGCGATATGGTCACCGAGCCCTGAAATATGCTGATCTTGATGACATGTACGAAAAAAGCCGCGCCCAGGGCTTTGGCGCTGAAGTGAAGCGGCGCATTCTGATCGGTACATATGTATTATCGCACGGTTATTACGACGCCTACTACATCAAAGCGCAGAAACTACGACGTTTGATTGCACAGGATTTTGCTGAAGTGTTTAAGCAATGTGAAATAGTCATGGGGCCTACTTCGTCCACCGTTGCATTTGCCCTAGGAGAGAGAAGTAACGACCCTTTACAGATGTATTTGTCAGATACTTACACTGCTGCAGCTAGTTTGGCTGGGTTGCCAGGTATGTCGATTCCTGCAGGCTTCGGTAATAGAAACAGACCAGTGGGATTACATATCATTGGAAATTATTTTTCTGAAGCACATATGCTAAATGTTGCTCATCAATACCAACAGGTAACGGACTGGCATACTCGAATGCCAGAGATAACAAAGGTTTGAACAGTATAGATAACGAAATGGAATGGGAAATCATTGTTGGTCTTGAGGTACATATTCAGCTCTTGACCCAATCAAAAATATTTTCTGGCGCCTCAACTGCTTTTGGAGGTACACCCAATACGCAGGCTTGTGCAGTTGACATAGCTTTGCCAGGAGTATTGCCGGTATTGAACCGTGGTGCGGTAGAACGGGCAATCAAGTTTGGTTTAGCCGTAGGCGCAGAAATTAATTCGCCCTCAATTTTTGCACGTAAAAATTATTTCTATCCTGACCTGCCAAAGGGTTACCAGATTAGTCAATATGAATTACCGATTGTTGAAGGTGGGCGTATCAAGATTCAGACTGGGAACGATATTAACGAGAATACTAAGATCGTGCGTCTTACCCGGGCACACTTGGAAGAAGATGCAGGCAAATCGTTACATGAGGATTTTCATGGTATGACAGGTATTGATCTGAACCGTGCTGGGACGCCTTTGTTGGAGGTTGTTTCTGAGCCGGATATGCGTAGTAGCATGGAAGCTGTGGCTTTTGCCAAAACGATACACTCTTTGGTGCGCTGGATTGGTATCAGTGATGGCAACATGGAGGAAGGATCGTTTCGTTGTGATGCCAATGTGTCGGTGCGTAGGTTAGGGGATGAAAAACTTGGTACTCGTCGCGAAATTAAAAACCTAAATTCTTTTCGTTTTCTACAACAAGCAATTGATTATGAAGCTGAATATCAGAAATCCATACTAGAAAATGGAGGCGAGGTTAAGCAAGCAACAGTACTATTCGACTCAGGCAAACGTGAAACTCATGTTATGCGTAGTAAGGAGGATGCACATGATTACCGCTATTTTCCCGATCCAGATTTGTTACCACTAGAAATACCTCAAGATTTGATCGATAAAGTCATGAAATCTATGCCGGAGCTTCCAATGTGGCGTTACCGTCGCTTTATAGCTCAGGATGTAGATGAATATAGGACTTTTACTGAAGAAGAATCCCACATTCATTCTAAGCATCCTATGCAACTATCTCCCCACATTATGGACTATGGTGTTGAGGAAGTTTATGCGCTTTCCAAATATGATGCAACGATGTTAACTACAGATATATGTACAGCTGATTATTTTGAAGAAGTCGTAAGAATTGTTGGTTGTAAAAATGCAAAGTTGTGTGCTAATTGGGTGATCGGCGAGGTCGCTGCACGCTTAAATCAAAACGATGAAGACATTACTACTTCTCCAGTACCTGCTAAGCAGTTAGCAGAATTATTATTGCGCATCTGTGATGAAACTATTTCTGGAAAAACTGCCAAAGACATATTCGGCACCATGTGGCATGGAGAGCATGGTGCCTCAGCTGATGCGATCATTAAAGCAAAGAATCTGAAACAGATTTCAAACAGTGATGAGATTAGAGGGTTTGTTGACACTGTTCTTATCGAAAACCATAAGGAGGTGTCTGATTATTGCAAGGGGAAAGAAAAGGCTTTTAATTTCCTAGTCGGCCAGATTATGAAGGCTAGCAAAGGGAAGGCAAACCCTGCACAAGTAAATGAGATTTTAAAGGAAAAACTTGATAGGAAGAAATGTGAGTAAAAGGCAAGGATAAGAAGCATCCATACTCATAAATTAAAATCTGCGAACAGCCATTACCTTTGCAGTTAGGGCTGTTCGCAGTAACGACCGCGTAAACTTAGGGGCGAGAGCCCGAAAGTGGAAACGGCCAGCTGGAAGCTGGACTGCTGCTGACCGGAGCAGGCGAACTTGCCGGCTTCTTTTTTGCGGCTACTTTTTTTCTAGCAGGTGCTTTTTTCTTAGCTGCTACTTTTTTTCTAGCAGGTGCTTTTTTCTTAGCTACTACTTTTTTTCTAGCAGGTGCTTTTTTCTTAGCGGCTACTTTTCTTACTACTGTTTTCTTCTTTGCTGCTGGTTTCTTCTTTGCTGCTGGTTTCTTCTTGGTAGTTGCCATTTCAACCTCCAAATTAAAGTTACATAAGATTACAACTCATTACATTTACTACACTTACTACTACATGCCCAATTATGGTTCAGCAAAAAGATACTATAAAATTGCATTCTCCAAATTGTGCGGTAGTTCTTTTAATGCAGCATAGCTTCTTGAGCTTTGCTTACAAGGTACTCATGGAGCACATCAGAATCTAGATCAATCCCTCCTTCCCATGACACGCTTTCTTTTATCGGATCAATGCTGATTTTCTTGAATACTTTGATATCTCTCCATGCGCTAAAAATTCCAACACCAACTAAGTCATGTAAATTTACAATACCTTTTACTCCATCTTCAAAATGTAACCACAGGCTGTAATCATTATTTGCACAACAAGATATAATTCGATGCATTAATCTCATCTCCTCATTTTAGTCCCAGTTTAGTGCGCCACCGGTTTGGTACTCAGTAACTCGGGTTTCAAAAAAATTCTTTTCCTTTTTTAAATCAATCATTTCAGACATCCATGGAAAAGGATTTTTAGCGCCCGGATAGAGTGTGTCTAGGCCGATTTGCTGGCATCTGCGGTTGGCAATATAGCGCAGGTATTCTTTAAACATCGGCGCATTCATTCCCAAAACACCACGAGGTAGCGTGTCTTCAGCATAACGGTATTCCAACTCCACCGCTTTCTGTATTAGCCCATTAATTTCATCGCGGAATTCTTTTGTCCAAAGATGCGGGTTCTCCATCTTGATTTGATTAATGACATCAATGCCGAAATTGCAGTGCATGGATTCATCTCGCAAAATATATTGATACTGTTCTGCTGCACCGGTCATCTTGTTTTGTCTTCCTAATGTCAGGATTTGGGTAAAGCCAACATAAAAAAATAGTCCCTCCATGATGCAGGCGAATACGATTAGGCTTTTTAATAGCTTTTGGTCGGTTTCTGGTGTGCCGGTCTTGAATTGTGGATCGGTAAGTACCTCAATGAATGGAATCAGAAATTCATCCTTATCACGGATTGATGTTATTTCATGGTAGGCATTGAAAATCTCGCCTTCGTCTAGCCCAAGTGATTCGACGATGTACTGATAAGCATGCGTATGAATCGCCTCTTCAAAAGCCTGACGTAGCAGGTATTGACGACATTCCGGGTTAGTGATGTGACGATAGGTCCCAAGCACGATATTATTGGCTGCCAGCGAATCGGCAGTAACAAAAAATCCTAGATTACGTTTGACCAGGCGGCGTTCATCCTCAGTTAATCCATTAGGGTCTTTCCAGAGCGCGATGTCACGACTCATGTTTATCTCTTGGGGCATCCAGTTATTAGCGCAGGCTGAAAGATATTTTTCCCATGCCCACTTGTACTTAAACGGTACCAATTGGTTAACATCCGCCTTACAATTGATAATTCGTTTATCCTCCACTGATATACGACGGTTGGCATCATTGACTGCACAATGTTCGTCATTTTCATTGTTTTCAGATTTAATACCAGTGACGGAACTAACGGTTTGTGCTTGTGGCTCGGAAGTTGTTAACACTTGCGCGCCATTCAATACCTCCTTAAGCACTGGAGCCTCTGATTGCGCCTGTTTGTCCTCAAATGTCAGCATACCTTTCTCCTTTTGTTCCTATTGTTACGTGAATTACTGGCACGACTCACATTCAGAGTCATCAATTGAGCAATACTTTAACTCAGCAGTCGTAGCCGACACACTAATTGTGGTCATACTCCCATCCGCAGGTACTGCATTCAAGGCACCTGCCTTGACCGTAGATTTCTCAGCCGATGTTGCACCTAGTGTGCGAAGATAGTAAGTAGTCTTTAAACCACGCAGCCATGCGAGCCTATAGGTTTCATCCAATTTTTTGCCGGAAACACCCGCCATATAAATATTTAGTGACTGTGCCTGGTCAATCCATTTTTGCCGCCCTGCTGCAGCCTCAATTAGCCACTGCGGCTCGATTTCAAATGCAGTGGCGTAAAGTTTACGGATGTCAGCTGGCACTCGGTCTATCTTGCTCAGAGCACCATCAAAATACTTGAGATCAGAAATCATTACTTCATCCCAAATCCCAAGTTTTTTTAGATCCCTCACTAGGGATTTGTTGGCAATGGTGAATTCACCTGACAAATTAGATTTTACGTAGAGATTTTGATAGGTTGGTTCGATGCTGGCAGATACACCGATAATATTGGAAATAGTTGCAGTCGGCGCAATTGCCAAACAGTTGGAATTACGCATACCATGCTTTCTGATACGATTTCGTAGTTCATCCCATTCCAGCGTAGTCGACATGTCTATTTCGACATAACCGCCACGTGCCTCCTTCAGTAGATCAAGAGTATCTTGAGGCAGGATTCCTCGATCCCACAGGCTTCCGCTATAGGAGGTATAACAACCGCGTTCTTCGGCCATCTTGGTAGAGGCCCAATAGGCATGAAAAGCTACTGCTTCCATTGAGCGATCGGCAAATTCAACTGCTTTTTCAGAGGCATAGGGAATACGTAACATGTGCAGGCAGTCCTGAAAACCCATGATACCTAGTCCTACCGGGCGATGCCTGAGGTTGGAATTACGTGCCTTGTCCACAGCATAAAAATTTATATCAATCACATTGTCCAGCATGCGCATGGCGGTACTAACTGTACGTTTGAGCTTGTGCGTGTTAAGTTCTCCGTCTTTGATGTGCGCCGCCAAATTGACCGACCCCAAATTGCATACGGCAATCTCTTGATCATTTGTATTCAGGGTAATTTCGGTACAAAGGTTAGAACTATGTACAATACCCTCATGATTTTGAGGTGAGCGAATATTGCACGGATCCTTGAAAGTAATCCACGGATGTCCAGTTTCAAATAACATGCCGAGCATCTTGCGCCACAATTGTTGAGCGGGAATTTTTTTGTACAGATCAAGCTCTCCGCGTTCAATCTTATCTTCATAAGCAAGATAAGACTGTTCGAACTCTTTTCCGAACTTTTCATGTAGGTCAGGAACATCGGAAGGTGAGAATAGGGTCCATTCGCCGCCTTCCATTACTCGTTTCATGAGTAGGTCGGGAACCCAATTTGCGGTATTCATATCATGGGCCCGACGACGGTCATCGCCGGTATTCTTGCGTAGTTCCAGAAATTCCTCAATATCTAGATGCCATGACTCTAGGTAAGAGCAAACTGCACCTTTACGTTTACCTCCCTGGTTTACTGCCACTGCAGTGTCAGACACAATTTTTAGAAATGGCACCACACCTTGCGATTTACCGTTGGTTCCTTTGATATATGAACCCATTGCACGTACTGGTGTCCAGTCATTACCTAATCCTCCAGCATACTTAGCAAGTAGGGCGTTTTCCTTGATTGATTCGAAGATTCCATCTAGGTTATCTGCTACTGTTGAGAGATAACACGAAGACAATTGCGGGCGACAGGTGCCTGCATTAAATAAGGTTGGAGTCGAGCTCATGAAATCAAAATTCGACAGAATATGATAAAACTCAATAGCTCGTGCCTCACGGTCAGTTTCATTCAGCGCGAGTCCCATCGCTACACGCATAAAGAATGCTTGTGGTAATTCGATACGTTGATCTTCCACATGCAAAAAATAGCGGTCATACAAGGTTTGTAGGCCAAGGTAATCAAATTTAAAGTCACAGGAGGCATCAAGCGTTTTCGCTAGACGCGGAAGATCAAACTGCGCCATACGTTTGTCTAATAGTTCAGCATTGATGCCACGCTTGATGAAACCAGGAAAATAATCTGAATAGCGGGACATCATTTCTTGCTGAGCTACTTCTTCTCCTAGTACTTCTAGGCGGATGCTATTCAGCAAAAGTCGCGCGGTAACATAGCTGTAGGCCGGCTCTTTTTCGATCAAAGCGCGAGCCGAAAGAATGACAGATTTTCTTACTTCTTCTACCGGCACTCCATCGTATAGATCTTTCAACGTGGCTTTGAGTATCAGTTCGCTGTTTACTGCCTCACCTAGGTCTACACATGAAGACTCAATCAGAGCCAGCAATCGTGTCGTGTCTAGCGGAGTCTTACATCCATTTTCCAGCACATGCAGAATGCTAACTGGTGTTTCTGCCGTAGCCTTTTCTTTCTGTTTTGCTCGTTCTCGCGCTCGATCCTCGCGGTAAAGTACATAAGCGCGTGCCACATCATGTTCACCAGAACGCATCAGAGCAAGTTCTGCTTGATCCTGAATATCTTCAATATGAAAGGTTCCACCTACAGGTTGGTGACGAATCAACGCGCTGATCACATCATCGGTCAAGCGTACTACTGCTTCGCGTACCCTGGCAGATGCCGCCCCCTGGCTACCATTAACAGCAATAAATGCCTTAGTCATGGCAATCAAAATCTTATTCGGCATGAACGCAACAACTGAGCCATTTCGACGAATGATTTTGTACTGGGAATAACGCGGATCTTGGGAGGAGGGGGTCGAAGAAAAATCGTAACCAGATGCTAATGTGGAACTCGTACTGTCTGTTGCAAGTTGCATAATTTGGCTTCTCCCCTATCGTTTTTACGTGGGAAAACTGTGGTTTCCCATCGGTTCAGCTAGATGTTGCATATAGCGCTTAACCACTACATATAGTGTTTAATAAAGTAACGCAGAACTAATTCTAGTGAGTTGAAAAAAAAATGCAAGTGTTTCTTGCATTTCTTACAAAAAAATTGCTAGGTGCTACTTGTAAAAATATTTTGTAATTAAAATATCTAACAATGTAATTTGTTTCAGGGGAAAGAAAATCAGAAAAATAAGCTAGAAAAATATTTTGCTAATTGTTATTAATTATTTGGAATGTGCTTAATATGTACTGCGCATACAAGTAGACAACCAGTCTTGGGCATATTTATTCTAACTATTCGGTTGCAAAGATCGACCTGGTTTCCTGGTGCGGATTAGAGTGAACCCACCGTGTTGGGTGGGGTGTAAGTTTTTAGTACAAAAAGTCGTATCTCATACTAGTGGGGCACGGGAACTATCAATAGAAGCTTGGGCAATTACTTCTGTATTTCACCATGTGAGATTGAGTTGCTTGGACTTGTTTTAGGCTTTCTCTTGGCCACATAACTGTCTGCTTCATCTTTATCAACAGAACCATCCCGATTAGCATCTACCTTGTCAAATATAGCCTCGTGATATTTCAGAAATTCTTCCTTGCTGACCTTGCCATCTTTGTTTTTATCCATCAATGATATACCATACTCGCCGCCTCCTGTTTTCGCTCCTCCATATTTTTTGGGATCTGCCATATCGGCGTAGGCTAGCATATGTTCCTTCATGTTTCGGGGTTGCGGGGCAAGAGTGCTATCAGCTGCAGATGAGATTGAGGTATTACCAAGTGTAACGGCAAAGATAGAGCCAACAGCGATATAGGCGATAATTTTTTTGCGGAACATAATGTTCTCCTATAGATTTGCAGGAATGTTGCGTCGATATTTACCTGAACTCTGGTATTTGTTCATATGAAGAGCTGTACTTTAGTGTTTCTGATTAATTTCATTAGTAAGTTTCCCTTTAATTAATATGCGTTAGCTTGAAATATGGCCGGGATAACTAGATGCGATGACTTTTGACCTTGAAGGGCACTGTAAATTAATTGGATCTGGATTCAACCTAATACAGATAAAGAGAGATCAAGCGTATCGGGGCAGCACCTTTACGAAGACGAAGCTACTTTGGGAAATTTTGGTAACCAGATTCTTTGAAGAGCATTTATGTCGGTGTTGCTTCAGAGGGTTGACACGTAAGAGCCAGGTAACTGTGACCAATAAATATTGTATCGGATTGGTGTAAGTGGTGATGTTTGAGATACTATGGTTTCACAAAAAGATATATAGCTACTGCGTCAACACATCTCGTTACTTTTCAGTCTACAGCAAACAAAAGGCGGGTGTAAACTACCCGCCATTTTTCCTGCTAGCCCTTCAGCGCGGACATCGGAGCGCCAAAGTTGATGTGGAAAGGTGCTCCACCAATTACGATTGCAGGAACTGATTTAACGCCAGCTGCCTCAGCAGCTTCAATTCGTCCCTTTTGCTCACCTAAGTGTACGATTTCCACATCGTAGCGAGTAGGGTCCAAAGCTTCAGCTACTTGATGCTCAGCTTCCACACATACTGGACAACCAGCATGATAAAAAACAGCAGATGTTTTCATAGATAATCTCCAAACGGGGTTAAGAATCAAAGGATATACTCACATTCACAACAAGCAGTTCAGTTATGATCATGTGATGATGTAATTATAATCGATACTAGCGCCTTCACGCTAGTCCAGATGTCCTGAATTTTCTGAAATGAAGGCGGCTTCTTATGTTCAAGAGCCCGTAGTATATAAATCAATTTATTGCGTTACATCCTATCGTTTCCTTCCTTCTTTCAGCGATAGCGCCATCGCATATAATTGGTTCTTATTTTCACCAGTGATTTCCGAAGCAAGTTTTACTGCTTGTTTCAAGGGTAGCTCTTCCAACAATAATTTCAGCGTGTGCTGAGCTTGATCACTGATCCCAATTTTCTCCAGGGTTTTGGCGCCAGATAAAAGCAGAACAAATTCGCCTTTCTGTTGTTTAGCATCGGTATTTAGCCATGTTAGAGCATCACCTAAGGCACATGTGTGAATGGTTTCAAACAATTTTGTCAGTTCTCTGGCTATGGTAAGCTGACGGTTAGCTTCCAGCACCTCGGATAAGTCCGCCACACACTTTAAAATGCGGTGGGGCGCTTCGTAAAATACTAGAGTGTAGGGTAACAGCCTTAATTCTTCCAGCTTACGTCTACGCATTCCTGTTCTAGTAGGAAGAAAACCATAGAATAAGAAATGTGTTGTTGTAATCCCAGCAGCTGACAGGGCACACAGTGCTGCGTTAGCGCCAGGGATTGGCACTACACTGTAGTTTTTCTTCTTCACTAGATTAACTAGAATCGCACCAGGGTCAGAAATACCCGGCGTACCAACATCGGTAACGAAGGCAACAGATTTTCCCGCCGCAAGCAAACCCACAATCTTTGCCGCTGCAGTACGTTCATTGTGCTGGTGCAGGGCCATCATTTTCTTGGAAATAGAGTAATGCGCCAGTAAGTGGCTAGTGTTCCGTGTATCCTCAGCAGCAACTACATCAACTGCCATGAGGACATCAAGTGCACGCAGACTAATGTCACGTAAGTTTCCAATCGGGGTGGCAACCACATATAATGTATTTTTTTGTATCATATTTTCTTTATACATGGGGTTCATGCTAATTTCTCTAGTATCTATCGCTACACTATACGGTAGCCCGCAGCCATTTCCCATTCAGTAAAGAAAAAATCTCAAGTAATGGTAAATATCTGATTTCCTGATAGATTGCAATATTGTATTGTGTTGCTCCTCTCAAATGCTAACGACTGATTTCCTCACCCAACTCCAGTCTCTATTGCCTTCCGAACGGCTATATACTGACCCGGTGGATTGTTATGCGTACGCTTACGATAATAGTCAAAAAATATATCCACCAGACGTGGTTGCATTTCCACTCACCTCTGAAGAGGTACAGGCAATCGTGGTGCTTTGTAATATACACAAAGTCCCACTTACGCCACGTGGACGTGGCACAGGTACCGTAGGAGGAAGTCTTCCAGAGCAAGGTGGCGTCGCATTGTCTCTGGAACGTATGTTGCAAATCATTGTGGTTGATCCTGCCAATCGTGTAATTGTAGCTGAGCCTGGTGTACTCAACCAGACTGTGCAGAATTCAGCGAAGCTCCATGGGTTTTTTTGGCCACCCGATCCTACCAGTGCGGCTTATTCCAGCATAGGCGGAAATCTTGCCACGTCTGCAGGCGGTCCTCACGCAGTGAAATACGGGACTACTCGTGATCATGTGCTGGGTATGAAGGCGGTGACAGGTAAGGGTGAGGCCATTAAGACAGGTTGCTATACCACCAAAGGTGTGGTGGGTTATGATCTTACACGACTTTTAATTGGTTCTGAAGGAACGTTAGCGGTTATTACCGAAGCAACGCTTAAGCTTACTCCATTACCTCAAGCTATTGGAGGGATCACTGCACATTTCCGGGATGCTGCAAGTTGTGCCGCAGCGGTAGTTTCAATTATGTCTCTTTCCCAGATTCCTAGTGCACTTGAATTTCTTGATAAGGGTTCACTCAACCTTATTCGTGGGCGATCCCCTGACATGCTGCCAGCTGATACCGGTGCCATGCTAATGATCGAAGTTGATGGGTCACCTCGTGAAATTATCGATTCAAGTACCGCTATTCTTTCCGCCTGCCGTAACGAGGGGCTACTGCAAGCCGAGCAAGTCTCTGATGCCACCAATTTATGGAGAATGCGCAAAGCTCTATCAC
>PVMK01114290.1_pt1 | contig 49830 bp, 60 predicted proteins | sample 1853481 | NCBI WGS metagenome assembly PVMK01 (sample SAMN08533507, study PRJNA380276) | Marine sediment metagenome, whole genome shotgun sequencing project.
ACATCGGGGACACTTCCGGAAGTGTCCCTTTTTATATTGAAGATTGTGAAGTTGGTTGCCTCCCTGAAGATGCTTGCTATCATTTAATCAGCAGCGACCTTAAACAAGTGGAGGTAAGGTGATGATTAAAGTGAAAACGTTCACAAACGAAATCAGGGTTTTACATGTCATGAAAGAGCTGGAAGAGCTTGATGCTCAAGTCAATACTTTCATTGATAAAAACAATGTAGTAAAAGTTGTTTCTGTCTCAGATTCCTGTACTTCTGGCGATGGCAACACCATTGGCATCGTCAGAGTTATGGCGTATGAAACTTCTTGATTCTGCATTCTTTGCTAAAGCTCAGAAATGGAATCGGGTGGCACAATACCTATTCTAATGTCAGCAATAGTCGGGGGCACTCAAAAGGGACACTTAAAATTGGGCGTCCCTTTTGAGCCTCCCGCAAAAGAAAGAACTCACCATAAACCAGGCACAAACACTTCCCGGAGGACTGACCGGGCCTGACTTTATTATGCAAGACTTGATACTCCTTAGTGATGGCAGTGTGCACGCTCAGTCAAAGATTGGCTATGGGGCGTATCTTGCGGTGACTGAACCAGGGCTTTCGCTGGAGGAGTTGAGATCGCACGTGCGTGTGAGGCGCTTTACCCAAACGTCTTCTACAAAGCTTGAGTTGCAGACGTTGCTGTGGGCGTTGAGTGATCTTCAGGTCTTGGGGTACAAGGTGATTATTCACACGGATTCGCAAAATATTATCAACTTGCCAGGCAGGCGTGAACAACTGGAGTGCCAGGCTTATCGCTCAAGCAAAAACAGGCTGCTCAACAACTATGAGCTCTACCAGGAGTTTTATCGTCTGACCGATCTACTCGATTATGAATTGGTGAAAGTGCAGGGTCATCTGGTGTCGAAACAAAAACAGGATATTGACCGGCTCTTTACGTTGGTGGATCGAGCCTCAAGGCTGGCTCTTAGATCAGATGTTCAAGATGGGCGCACACGAATTGGGTGTACCCGTTTCCATTCTTGAACAGTGGGGAAATATTCTATAAACTCAGTACTCCCTCAAACGGAACGAGCAACCAATGCGCTTCATCCACACCTCCGACATCCACCTCGGCAAAACCTACCGCACCTCCACAGGCGAAGCGGAACGCTACGAGGATTTCTTCCGCTGCCTGGCCGGAATAGTCACCGATGCCATCAAAGCAAAGGTCGACTTCGTCCTGATCGGAGGCGACCTTTTCCACGTCGGCCAGATTCTGCCGAAAACCTTCGCCAAAACCATAGATGCTGCAGCCCTCAAAGACGCCAACATTCCCTGCATCGCCATCGAAGGCAACCACGACTGGATCCACCGTCGCGACAGCATCTCGTGGATGGAGGCCTTTCGCAGATGGGTTACATCCGCCTGCTGAGACCATCGCGGACAGAAGAGGGCGGTTACCGTTTCGATCCCTTCGATGAAGAGACCGGCATGGGCGGGCACGTCGAGATCGGCGGATTGAATATCTACGGCCTCGGTTACATTGGTGCCCAGGCGGGCAGTCATGTAGAGCGCATCGGTGAAGCCGTCACCACTGAGAATAACCTACTGCTTTTCCATGTAGGTATCTGGACCTTCTCTCCGGTCGAGATCGGCAACATGAAGCCGGAAGACTCCACTCTTGGCCGAAACCTTCGACTACGTGGCTCTTGGTCATGGTCACAAGCCCTATATCGTCGCAACCCTGAAGGAAAAGACTACGCCTACAACCCCGGTTCGCCGGAGCAGGTCAATTCGGCGAGCAGAAGTACGACAAGGGCTATTACTTCGTCACAGTCAATGACGGCGAGTATGAGGTTGAGTCCAAGGCCACATCACCAAGGCCGATGATCGTGGCAACCATCGATCTGGATGGTGCCGAGAATGCCGATGAGGCCTTGCTGAGATTCGTCGAGCAGGTTAAGGCACAACTTCCGGAAACAGAGGACGATCGTCAACCACTGCTTGAACTGAAGCTGGTTGGGCGCGTCAATTTCCATCCCTTCGAGTTGAGTCGGGAAAGGCTCAACATCGCCCTGGAAGAAATTGCCAATCCGTTGCACGTTGAGATCAAGAACCACTTATCGTTGGTAACTCATACAGGTGGTGAAGAGACGGTTAAGAAATCTCTCGCCGAGATTGAACATGATGTCCTCAAGGAGCTGATCGGAGCCAACAGCGAATACCAGGGGCGTGAAGAGGAGCTGAGCAAGTTGGCTATGACGCTGCGAGATGCTGTGCTTAAGGGGGATGTTGAAGGGGATGAATTGTTGGCACTGCTTAGGTGATGACAAAAACAACGACGAGGGAACCACTAAGGCACTAAGGACACTAAGAAAACATATTTTTTGGGGGGACAAAATCAAGGGCAGGGGAACCACTAAGGCACTAAGGACACTAAGAAAACATATTTTTTTGGGGGGACAAAATCAAGAGCAGGGGAACCACTAAGGCACTAAGGTCACTAAGAAAGCATGTCTTTTTTTGGGGGGCAAAATCAAGGGCAGGGGAACCACTGAGGCACTAAGGTCACTAAGAAAACGGGTCTTTTGGGGTGAGACTAAAAAACAAAAGTTGATGGTCTTAAAACCTTTATGTCCTTAGTGCCTTAGTGGTTATGTCCGTTTGATGGTGAGATACTTTGTGAAATTTTTATTCAATTGGAGGGGATTATGGAGACCAATGGTTATCGTGATGATGGAACCAGAGAAATTATTGCTGCGGCGCTTGAGGTTCATCGAGAGCTAGGGCCGGGACTGCTGGAATCAGCTTATGAGGAGTGCCTGTGTTATGAGTTCGCTCTGCGAGACATTCGCTACAGACGGCAGCAGCAAGTACCTGTGTATTACAAAGGGAAAAACCTTGATTGCGGATATCGACTCGACCTGGTGGTTGAAGGTGTCATACTCGAACTGAAATGCGTCGACAAGCTTTTGCCGATACATGAAGCACAGCTGTTGACCTACCTGCGATTGTTGCCAGCAAAAACTGGCTTGCTCATTAATTTCAAGTCAACTTTACTTAGGGATGGAATCAAAAGGCTGAGTCTGTGAGCAAAAGATTTTTACCACTAAGGCACTAAGGACACTAAGGAAACATGATTTTTTTGGGTAAGGCAAAAAGAAGAGGGCAAAGGTTCTAAAAACTTAGTGCTCTTAGTGCCTTAGTGGTGCAAGCTCTTGATCTTTATTTTTGTGACAAAAAAACAATGCAAATACTCTCTATCTATCTAAAAAACATCAAATCGCATCGTGACAAGGAATTTACTTTCTCGCCAGGAATCAATGTGCTCTCCGGGCCTAACGGTATCGGCAAGAGTACGATCTTTGAGGCAGTCGGTTATGCCTTGTTCGGTGTGGATGCTCGTGACTTTGTCGGCAACATTGATCGCTTTGTTACCATCGGTGAGAAAAAGGGCGAGGTCAAAGTTGTTTTTCAACCTGGTGACGATGAAGTCTACCGGGCGTTGCGGACGGTGGGAAGTAACTCAAAGTGGTTGCTCGCCAAGAAAATCGGTGAGGACTTTGAAGTTGAAGATCACGCCAACGCTGATGAGACGCAGAACCGGATCAAGGAGCTGCTCGGCCTCGACAATGGTCGTTCGTTAGCTGACCAGTTTAAACTGGTGATTGGTCCCTTCCAGAACGATTTCCTCGGTCCTTTTGTGATCAAGCAGCCGACCAAACGTCAGGAAGCATTTGACGAGATTCTCGGTATCGATGCCTGGCGAAAAACCTATAAAGGATCCAAATCCCTGCTTGATGCAGTGACGCACAAGATCGAACTGATCGCTGCTGAAGTCGAGGCGAAGCAGGAGCAACTTGAGGTCTTTCCGGATAAAAAACAGGAGCTCAAGGATGTTAAAGCGGCGCGCAAGGATCACGGCGACAAGCTGAGAAGTGAGCAGGCTGCCCACGATAAAGTCTCTGCTCAATTGCAGGAGTTTGATCAGCAGAAAGAAGCACTCGATAAGGTGCGTAGCGGGCTTGAAAAAACCCGCGAAAGTATCACGCTGGGTAAGGAACATATTGGTTCGCAGAGCACCTTGGTCAATCAGGCCGATGAGGCGATTATTCTGCTGGAAAAACATCGCCCGGGCAAAGAGTCTTTCGAAAAGGCTGAAACCCTGCTCAAGGAGTTGAGAGAGCGTGAGAAACAGCGTCGTGTGATTGAGCTGGATGTCGAAACACTCGTTAGAGAAGCCCTGCGGCTGAAGGAAAATTTTGAGCATGAGACGAAAGAGATCAACCAGACTCAGCTCGATCAGAACAACGAAAAACAAAAGCTTGATCAAGAAAGCCAGGTGCTTGAGCCTGATCCTCGGCTTGCCACTGACGCAGCAAAGCTTGAGACGTTGCGGACACAACTGGAAGAGGCGCAGTCGGCTCGCAATATGCTGGACGGTAGCCGCAGTAGCCTGCTTGAGGGGCGTGATAAGCTCGCCGAGGGCATCTGCCCGTTTTTTCAGGAGCCCTGTCAGAACATCGCCGGCAAAGAACCGCGTGATGCCTTTACTGCCCGGTTCGCAGACATTGATGAACAGAGAAAGCAGCATGATCAGCAGATTGCTGATTTGCGTATCGCTGTCAACGCTGCAGAACAGGCGCAAAAGAAACTCGATGAAATCAAGATCCGTTCCGCAGCTCTTGCCCGGCAGATCGAGACCTTTGGCTTGCGCCAGAAAAAGCTTGTTGAACGCAGTGAAAAGCTTATAAAACTGACGGCCACAAAGGCCGAAGCAGAGTCAAAAGTGTCGGCTCGAAAGAAGGATCTCGATGCTTTTGCCCAGCTGGATGTGGAGATCAAACAGGCGGAACAACAACGGGTCTACCATCAGCAGGATCGCGACGAATACAACCGCAACCAGCAGGCCGCTGAGGACTTGCCGAGTCGGCGTAAGCTCCTCGAAAAGTATCAAGCACGGATGGAGTCACTGCAGGAGGATCAGCAGGGTCAAAGTGCTGAAGAACAGCGACTGGCCCAAAGCTACAGTGCCGAACAACATCAGGTTTTAAAGCAGCAGCAAGATACACTGCAAGATTCGGTTGCCACTCTGAAAGAACAGATCAATGCCTTCGAACGTGATCAGAAACGTCTGGAAGTTGAGATCGAGCAGCTCAAGAAGATCAAAGAAGAGATCGACAAACGCCTGGCAGAGAAGAAAACCTTTGAAGAGAAGGAAACCCTGGTCAAGTTCCTGCGCAACCGGGTGTTCCGCAATGTTTCAGAGCAACTCTCGGCACGCTTTCGTGAAGAGATCAGTCAGCGAGCCCATAGCATCTACCGTATTATTGCCGAGATCGACGAAGAACTCTACTGGGGAGATAACTACCAGATTGTGCTGCGGGATATGGTCAACGGCGAAATTCGCGAGCGCACTGACGATCAGCTCTCCGGTGGGCAAACCATGAGCGCCGTAGTCGCCCTGCGCCTGGCACTATTGCAGACTATTGGTGCACGAATCGCTTTCTTCGACGAACCAACCTCAAACCTTGATGCTACCCGCCGCGAGAACCTAGCCCACGCTTTTCGTGCCATTGATGTGGGCAAGGAGGAAGTCACTGAGCACTGGTACGATCAGCTCTTCCTGATCAGTCATGACGTGGCATTTACCGAAGTGACGGATCAGATAGTGACGTTGGAATAAATTGTAGCTCTTTCCATAAATAGCTCTTGGCTGGAATCTCCAAAACAGTTAGAATGATTGAATAAATTACACCTCAACTCAATGGTATGAAATGAATTATCGACAAATACTGAAAAGCAGCCCTTTCTTTGCAGGTCTTTCCGAGTCAGATCTTGATGCCCTGATGGTTATTGCCCGCATTCGCGAACATCCACGTGGCGAATTGCTTTTTTCCGAAGGGGAGGAGGCCGTCGGATTTTTTGTGGTATTGGATGGTAAGGTCAAAGTCTATAAGCTTTCTCCGGATGGTAAGGAACGTATTCTGCACGTTATTCATCCCGGCGGGACATTCGCTGAGGCGGCTATTTTCGGCGATGGGCTATATCCGGCATATGCGGAACCTTTACAGGCTTCCGTACTGTTCTTCCTGCCCAAGGGTGAATTCCTCAGCCTGCTGATGGACAATGGCAGGATATCGATCAACATGATTGCCGGTCTGTCCCGGTTCCTGCGACAGTTCGCCAACCAGATTGAAGACCTGACCTTTAAGGACGTTCCCTCGCGACTGGCCCGTTACCTGATGGAACTCTCCCGTGGCATAAAACAGACTGTCGAACTGCCAATCTCTAAAAGTCAACTGGCCTCCAACCTGGGCACTGTCAGCGAAACTCTTTCGCGTACCCTGCGCAAACTCTCAGAGGATGATCTGATCATTGTTACCGGGAAAAAGGTTGAGATTCTCGACTTTGACCGCCTGGAAGAGCTTGCTGAGAAGTGTAAAGAGGGTTAAGAGCGGGGACTGGAGGATGGGGACTGGTTTGTAGACTCGAGCCCCCAGCCTCTAGCCCCCGGATTCGTTTTTTGACTCTCGTCAACGTTTTTATCCGGTTACTCTGCTATCATCCACCCTATGAAACCAACTTTTTCTACTGTTATCATAACTGCACTTGTCTTTCTCTTCGGATGTGTTTCTGGTTCGCCACCACAAGGAATCAACGAAATTCCTTTGACTCGTATAACAGAGATCGATTCGGCGGGTCTGTTTGCTTCTGGTCTGAATGGTCGCAAGTTGGCCGTTTCCAGGAGAGGCTTACAGCTACTCGATCTCGAATCTGATTCCAAACGAAAACTTTCATCTGAGACTCCGGTTGCTCTGGCATGGAGCCTCGATAATTCATCTCTTGCTGCAGCTTTTCCTGTTGCAGACTATGAAACCATCCTGGCAATCTATTCTGATCAGGGAAAACTGTTGCATGAAACCCTGTTGCCTGTCGCACTCAGTCAGATGGTCTGGAGTGTTCGCGGTGACCTTCTGGTTACAGGCTTTGCACTGAAAATCTATTCTTTCGGAGGCAATCTGCGCCAGGTGCTCTACCATATCGATGCTGAACAGGTCGTGGAGAAGGTTCTTGCCGACACGTCCCTGAAGCCGGCAACGGCAAAGAAACTTGCACCGATTATGCAGAGTGTCCAGCCGGTGGTTTTCTCCCCCTATGGTGATGAGTTGGTGTTTGTTAAACTCCATGATCCCCCGGCGCTTTCACCCTATCAGCAGTTACAGTATATGAATTGGGAGAGTGGTGCGGAGAGGAGCCTGGGGAAAATTTCTCTACAACCCGTTGAGTTTTTTTGGAGAGGGTCCGAGAGCTCTGTTGACGTCATGGCACAAGCAGAAAACTTTTCCTTGCCTCTCTGGCTGTCTGCAGAAGAATCCGCTGAACAGCCTCGTGTACCATTTTACCAGTTTGCCAAGGGCCGTCTTTACTATGGTGAGAAGCTGGTGGCCGACTGGGGAGACGGGGCACGTCTGCAGATTCTTGTCGATGGACGCTATTTTCTTGCTCAGAAGGGGCGTCTCTACTTTGGTGACGGGCTGCAATCTGCCTCTCGTGTGGTCTATAACGAAAAGGCGTGGACCCTGCGTCGTTGGCGTTTTGAAGATCTGATTACCTCGGATGAATATCTGAATCTCTTAGAGGGAAAACCATGAGTTGTCTATTGCGTTTGCTCGGATTGTTCTGTCTCGGACTTTGTTTCACGACAACCCCCTGCTTCACAACAACCGCAGCGGCTGAAGATTGCATCGAGTGCCACAAAAAGGAGACTCCAGCCGCTGTTGATCAATGGCAAGCGAGTTCGCACGCTCCCGCGATTAGTTGCTCCGCCTGCCATGGCTCCGACCATGAAGCTATCCTCAAAGGCGATGCACCTGCTGATGCCAAAGTTTGTGGCCGTTGTCATGAAGATGCTTATCACGAGCATATCTCCAGTAAACATGGCATGGGTCTGCACTCCGGGTGGGGTTGCACGCGCAACCTCGACAGCCGCGACCCGCGCGAGTGCCGATTCTGCCACGAAGAGGGTAGCACCCAACCAAAAACAAATGTGCAGTGTGCCCGCTTTCTGGCTCAGACCTCAGAAATGGGGGCGCTCGGCTGCAACCGTTGCCATCAGGTGGAGAATTCCTGTGCTTCCTGTCATACCAATCACATCACCGATCTTGCTGCTGTCCGTGGTCCGGAAAGTTGTGCGACCTGTCACATGGGGCCGGATCATCCTCAATGGGAGATGTGGCAGACTTCGCGTCACGGCGTGCTTTTCGAAGCACTTGGTGAAACTGCCGGGCCGACCTGTCAGCGCTGTCATATGCCGAACGGTTCTCACAATGTTTCTTACGGCATCACCATGTCACCAGCCATGGTGCAAGAGTCTTCCGAGCGGTTTGCGATCTACCGGGAGGAAATGGTTGAAATCTGTACGCAATGTCACGCCAGATCATTTGCCGAACGTGAACTGAAAAGCGGCGACGTCATCCTCGCACAGAGCCAAGAGCTTATCAGAGAGGCTGAAGCGGTGATTCGTGACCTCGCTGATCGCGACTTACTTGTGCCATCTTTACAGAATCGCCCTGAGCATCCACTACGTGGCCAGGAGCTGGTCCTCGATGGCCAGATGCTCTACGAGGACATCTCCCATATTGAACGCCTCTTCTTCAAAATGAAGAAGTATGATCTCGCCAAGACGGTCAAAGGGGCATTTCACCAGAATCCGGCGTACACCCACTGGTACGGCAATGCCGAACTGAAAATGACCCTGGTGGATATCAAGGCTGAAGCGGCAAGGCTACGGGCAGGAGCAACAGCCACAGCAGCAAAGTTTACTTCAGAAGGGGGTGAGGGGAGGCCCTTTCGTTCACTTGAGAAGGAGTTGCGAATTCTCAAGCGTAAGCAGGACCGTGGTGCGATAGATGCTGAGGAATATAATCGGAGCAAGCAGGAGTTGTTTAAGAGGTTGCCAGGGGAGTGATGAACACTCCCCAGTCACTGACTCACAAAGAGCTCAGAGACCTCAAGGTCCTGCTGCAATTTACCTCTGTCTACTGTCAGCAGAAACATGACGATAACAGAGCTGTCATAATCACCGATGAATCGGAGCTGCAACGGCTGCCATTGCAAAAGTATCCTGTTTGTATCAAATGCCGGGACTTTCTTCTCTATGCATTTGAACGTCGATTACGTTGTCCGCTCGAAGACAGACCCGTCTGCAAGCATTGTCCTGTCCATTGTTACGCACCGGAGCAACGCGAAAAGGTTCGCGAGATCATGCGTTTCTCCGGCCAGTATCTGATCAAGCGCGGCAGGCTGGACCTTCTCTGGCATTATTTTTTCTGATTGACCCCGGTCAAGGTCAAGTCTCCGACCATCCTGTAGAGTCGTCCTCAAGCTTACGAACTGTAACTATTCAGTACACTTTGGAACCTTGGAAAAAGCGTCTGTCATCCCCGAATGGTTCTATCGGGGATCCATGTTTTAACGTCTGGATTTCCGATTACACCCTCGGGAATGACGGTTCTTTGGCTGTACTAAATAATTTTACGACAGCAAGTACTCAGGCAGGAGATAAACAATGATTAGACAAATGGTCGAAATTGACGAAGAGAAATGCAACGGCTGTGGTGACTGCGTACCGTCATGTGCAGAGGGCGCAATTCAAATAATCGATGGCAAGGCAACGCTGATTTCCGATAACCTCTGTGACGGTCTGGGCGCTTGCCTCGGTGACTGCCCGCTCGGTGCCATTACTGTTGTGGAGCGCGAAGCCGACGAGTACGACGAGGCCGCTGTGCATGAGCATCTCAAAGAGGTCGGTCACGAATCACTTGCGCATCATGAAGAATCGGCAGCACCTGCTACGGGTGGTTGTCCATCGGCGGCAGTCAAGAGTTTTGCTGCACCGGTTGGTGGTTGTCCTTCCGCTCGGGTGATGAATTTCAATGAGTCCCCAGTTGAGGAAAAGACCGAAGTTGCTTCATGTCCATCACACTTGACTCCGCGCCCATCACACCTGTCTCAATGGCCAGTCCAGCTGCACCTCTTGCCGCCGACTGCACCCTTTTTTCAGAATGCCGATGTGGTCCTGGCGGCTGACTGCGTTGCTTTTGCCTATACAGATTTCCATGAGGACTTTCTCAAAGGCAAGGCGTTGGCGATTGCCTGTCCGAAACTCGACGATACATCGCCCTATGTTGAGAAACTCACCGCAATGATCACGCAAAGTAACATCAAGAGTCTGACCGTTTTGCATATGGAGGTCCCCTGCTGCAACGGTCTGGCCTTTATGGCCCAGCAGGCGATTGCTGACAGCGGTCGTGATGTTCCTTTTGAAACAGTTTGCATTGGCATTGGTGGCGAGAGGAAATAATAACGGGGCGCGGAACGCGAAAATCTTAGATCTGAAGGGCTGCCGGTAATTATTGGCGGCCCTTTTCATCTGGACTTTCTCGTGTTGGACCGATAATCTTCTCTCGATAATTCTCTCCGACTAAAAGAGCCCTTAATGTTTAACGTTCTTGTTAAAATGTCTTCTGAGCAGAAGGCTTTCCTTGTCACTGTAAGGGAGACAATGGAAAAGTACTTCGCAAGCGACCAGAGACGCATCGACCATGCTCTGCAGGTTTCTCTTTATGCCGGAGAACTCTTGGCCTATATCGATGCCGACCCTGTTGTGACCCTGGCATCGGCATATCTGCACGATATCGGCATTCCCATGGCAGAACGCAAGCATGGTTCAAGTTCCGGCAAATGGCAGGAGCTCGAAGGTCCGCCGATCGCCAGAGAAATACTGTCGGATCTTGGGGCAGAGAGTGTCTTTACGGAACAGGTTGCTGAGATCATCGCCAATCATCACACGCGTGATGGAGTTAAATCTCCGGAGTTCCGTGTGATCTGGGATGCGGATGCCCTGGTGAACTTTGCTGAGGTGTTGCCGGCTAAGAGTGAAGGACGGAGAGAAAATATTTTGCAGGACCATATGGCAACGGAAGCCGGGTTTCGTATCGCCCGCAGGATATTTATTACCGACACGGAGAGCCATAGACGATGTCTGAAGGGACACAGACCCGCATTTTTACTTTGACAGTGCGCTACGCCGAAACAGATGCTCAGGGCGTTGTGCATCATGCTAACTATCTTGTCTGGTTTGAGGAGGGCCGTTCAGAGTTCCTCCGTCAGCAGGGTTGCTTTTACAGCGACATGGAACGGAACGGATTTTTCGTGATTGTCGTTCAGGCAACAGTCGATTATCGTGCCCCGTCTTTCTATGAGGACCGGATCACTGTTGCGACCACTCTGGAGAAAGGCAAGGGGCGCATGATGGAGTTTTCTTACCGGGCAACCAACCAGGATGATATTCTTGTCGCTGAAGGGAGAACCCGGCACTTGGTGCTTGATTCCGAGCGTCGACTTGTTTCTCTTCCCGAGAAGTATCAGCAGCTTTTGCAGAAGGACGACTCATGACTGAACAACGCAAACTTGCCAAGGGTCTGGTTCAGGTTTATACCGGCAACGGTAAAGGGAAGACAACAGCGTCTTTAGGGCTGGTCTTCCGGGCATTGGGGCACGGTTTTCGCGTCCACGTCATGCAGTTCATGAAGGGTCAAACCACCTATGGTGAACTTGAATCAGCAAAACAGTTTGCCGACAGGCTGACTATCGAGCAGGTTGGCCTGCCCAAATTTGTCAAGCAAGGCAAGCAGACTTCAGTGGACCGCGAGATGGCCCGGAAAGCCCTGGCGCGTGCTCAGGTCATGGTAGCCGGCGGCGATTACGACTTGGTGGTTCTTGATGAATTGAATTGTGCCGTTGATTTTGATCTGGTGGAACTTGACGCTGTCAAAGAGCTTATTCGCACCAAGGCTGCACAGACCGAACTGGTTATCACCGGCCGTAATGTTCATCCGGATATTATTGAACTCGCCGATCTGGTTACCGAAATGTGCGAGATCAAGCATTATTATAATACCGGTCAGGTGGCCAGGGTGGGGATTGAGTCTTAGGGCAGCTTACAGCTTCTGTTAATCATTGACAGTCTACAAGTGATACTGCTATAAAAACTCTCCGCTTCAAGCGGTTTTGACCTAAAAATAAAGCAGGTATAGCTCAGCGGGAGAGCACTCGCCTCACACGCGAGGGGCCGTTGGTTCGATCCCAACTACCTGCACCATTTAAAAAGGCTTACGCACTCTGTAGCGCAAGCCTTTTTTGTGGGCGTATTATTTAACAAGCACTGGAAATTGCGAAGAAAAAGTCCTTGACAGAGATTCCCTCCTCTGGTAAATCTATCCGGCATTTTGGGTGCAGGCGCGTAGCTCAGTGGGAGAGCACTACACTGACACTGTAGGGGTCGTCAGTTCAATCCTGACCGTGCCTACCAGAAAATCTTTACCCCCAATCTTTACCCAATGCAGGTAGAGGCATCCACGGATGCCTCTTTTCGTTCAAGGGATGTCAAAGGGAACCACAATGTCGATGCTGAACGTAACACTGCCGGATGGAACCGTTAAAGAGGTGGTCGCTGGAACCACGCCTCATGATATCGCACGTTCTATTGGTGAAGGTCTGGCACGACAGACAGTTGCTGCCTATGTCGATGGCACCCTGGTTGATGCGTCAACTCCCTTAGACGCTGACATTGCGCTGCGTCTGGTAACGCTCAATACTCCTGAAGGCCTTGAGCTTTACCGCCACTCGACAGCCCATCTCATGGCTCACGCGGTCAAAGAACTTTACGGAAGTGATGTTCAGGTGACGATCGGTCCGGCGATCGAGTCCGGTTTCTATTACGACTTCTTTAGTGATACTCACACCTTCAGTCCTGAAGATTTTGAAAAAATTGAGCAGAAAATGAAGGAACTGGTCAAGGCTGACCTGCTGATCGAGCGTCAGGTCGTCAAGAGCTCCGATGCCATTGATCTGTTTCGTAAAATGGGCGAGACTTACAAGGTTGAACTGATAGAAGACCTTGGTGAAGACGTGGTGACTCTTTATCGTCAGGGCGATTTTGTTGATCTCTGTCGTGGCCCGCATATGCCGTCAACCGGCAAGCTCAAGGTTTTTAAGCTGATCAGTGTGGCCGGTGCCTACTGGCGTGGTGACGAAAAGAACACCATGTTGCAACGCATCTATGCTACGGCCTTCACTGATAAAAAAGAACTTAAGAAACACCTGTATCGTCTCGAAGAAGCAAAGAAGCGCGACCATCGCAAGCTCGGCAGAGAACTGGACCTTTTCTCCTTCAACGAGGATGTCGGTGCCGGTCTGGTGATCTGGCATCCTAAGGGTGCTATGCTGAGAACCCTGATCGAGGACTTTGAGAAGCGCGAGCATCTCAAGCGCGGCTACGATATCGTGATGGGTCCGCAGATTCTGCGTACCGAACTCTGGAAAATCTCCGGGCATTTTGACAACTACCGTGAAAATATGTATTTCACTGAGATAGATGGGCAAAGCTATGGCATCAAGCCGATGAACTGCCTGGCTCATATGCTGATATATAAGTCGAAGAAGCACTCATATCGTGATCTGCCGCTACGCTATTTCGAGCTGGGAATGGTCCACCGTCACGAGAAGAGCGGGGTGCTGCACGGCTTGTTGCGGGTGCGCGGTTTTACCCAGGATGATGCTCATATCATCTGTATGCCGGAACAGCTTGATGCCGAAATCAAGAACGTCATCCGTTTCGTCCAGGATATTATGGGAGTTTTCGGCTTCGAATACGAACTGGAACTCTCGACCCGTCCGGAAAAAGCGATCGGATCAGATGAAGATTGGGAGCGCGCCACCCATGCGTTGAAGAGTGCCCTTGACGACACCGGTTTGCCTTACGAAATCAACGAAGGTGACGGTGCTTTTTATGGTCCCAAGATCGATGTCAAGATCAAGGACGCCCTTGACAGGAAGTGGCAGTGTGCTACAATCCAGTGCGATTTTACCCTCCCGGAGAGGTTTGATCTCAGCTATGTCGGGAGTGACGGCGAGAAGCATCGGCCGGTCATGGTCCACCGGGTCATCCTGGGGGCCATTGAACGTTTTGTCGGTGTGCTGATTGAACATTATGCCGGTAATTTCCCGCTCTGGATTGCACCGGTTCAAGTAAAGATACTTAACGTGACTGATAGTCAGGCTGCTTACGTCGAACAGGTATGCAACGAACTGCGTACCGCAGGGCTCCGTGTAGAGACTGATTTGCGTAATGAAAAGCTGGGCTTCAAGATTCGTGAGGCCCAAATGGAAAAGGTTCCCTATATGTTGGTGATCGGCGATCAGGAAGTAGCTGCCGGCACTGTGACCGCGCGGCATCGTTCAGGAGAGAACCTGGATCCGATGACTGCTGCGGATTTTATCGCATTCGTCCAGGAAGAATGCAGCAAGTATCATTAGGAGGTGCGCCATAAGCAAGGACACAACCAAAATCAACCGGGCTATCCGTGCCAGTGAGGTCCGCGTCATCGATGAGGACGCTAACCAGTTGGGTATCATGGATCTGAACTCTGCATTGCAGGCTGCTGATGAGCAAGGTCTTGATCTGGTCGAAGTTTCGCCAACGGCGAAGCCTCCTGTTTGCCGGATCATGGACTACGGTAAGTATAAATACCAGCAGAGCAAGCGTGCTGCCGAGGCAAAGAAGAAGCAGGTCCGGGTTGAAATTAAAGAAGTTAAGATGCGTCCGAAAACTGACGAACACGATTATCTGTTCAAGGTAAAGAACGCCAGACGCTTTCTTGGTGACGGCAACAAGGTCAAGGTGACGATCATGTTCAGGGGACGCGAGGTAACGCACCCGGAATTCGGTCGCCGTATCCTCGAGAGGGTTGCAAAAGACCTTGAGGATGTTGGCCATGTTGAAAGTTATCCGAGAATGGCCGGACGTTTCATGAGCATGGTGATCGGGGCTCTGAAAAAATAGCTGATCGAACCTTCTGAAAAGACAAAGAGCCCCTGAAATGACAAAGGGCCCCTGGAATGATAAAAGGCGGCGACCCCGGCTTACCAGCCCCGCCGTTGTAGATTGATAAATAATCAAGGAGAAAAGCAATGCCCAAGATCAAGACTAACCGCGGAGCCGCCAAACGTTTCCGTAAAACCGGAACTGGCAAAATCCGACGTAATAAAGCTTTTACCAGTCATATTCTGACCAAAAAGTCGACCAAGCGTAAGCGCGAATTGCGCCATGCGACTCTGGTTCACAAAAGTGACGCCAAAAATATCAGCTGCCTGATCCCTTACCTTTAAGGGCCAGTAGCCAAGGCTGCTGGACAGCACATCAACAACTCGTGAACTGTGGGGCTTAATCTCTCCCCCTTCAGATCCGGGTGCGGGGAAACCCGCCTAACTGATTCTCAAGGAGAAAAGCAATGCCAAGAGTAAAAAGAGGTTTTAAAGCAAGACGCAGGCGGAATAAGGTCCTGAAACTTGCCAGAGGTTATCGCGGCGCCCGCAGTAAGTTGTTCCGGAGCGCAACCGAAGCTGTAGACCGCGCACTGAAGTATGCATATCGTGACCGCCGTGTTCGCAAGCGCGACTTTCGGGCTCTGTGGATTGCCCGGATCAATGCTGCAGCCCGTGACAACGGCCTGTCTTACAGCCGTATGATCCACGGCTTGAAACTTGCTGAGATCGGTATCGATCGTAAGATTCTTGCGCAACTGGCCGTCACCGATCCCGCCGGTTTTGGCTCCATCGTCGAGAAGGCCAAAGCCCAACTTCAGTAACTGCCGAAAGCTAAAGAGATGGGGTTTCCCCCATCTCTTTTTTTTTAGTCATAGTCTGGCTGCCGTCAGGCTCCTCGTCTGGAATACCATGAAAGACAAATTAAGTAAGATTGAAGCCGCGGCTTTGCAGTCAGCGACTGAAGCTGTTACAGAAACAGAGTTGCAGCAAATTCGTGCACGCTATCTGGGCCGCAAGGGTGAAATTACTGCCGTCATGAAAGGTATGGGGCAGTTATCTTCTGAAGAACGTCCTTTGGTCGGTGCCCTTGCCAATGAGGTCAAAGACCGCCTGGAGGCAGCTTTTGCCGAGCGCCAGGAAGGTTTGCGCCAGAAACTCATGCAGCAGAAACTGGCAGACGAGAGCCTGGATGTAACTCTGCCCGGGCGGCAGCAACGACGCGGATATAAACATCCCATTACCCAGGTGACAGAAGAGATCGTTACGATTTTTGCCGCTCTTGGTTTCGGGGTGGTTGAGGGCCCTGAAATTGAAAAAGATTTCTATAACTTTGAAGCTTTGAATATCCCCAAGGATCATCCTGCTCGCGACATGCAGGACACCTTCTATGTGTCAGAGGATGTGGTTCTGCGCACTCATACCTCACCCGTACAGATTCGCACCATGCTGGAACATGAGCCGCCGGTTCGCGTGGTTGCCCCCGGAACAGTCTATCGCCGCGATTCCGATATCACCCACAGTCCCATGTTCCATCAGATTGAAGGTTTCCTTGTAGATCGCAAGGTTACCTTCGGTGACCTCAAGGGGATTCTAACGACCTTTATCAACGAATTTTTTGGACAGAACGTTGATGTTCGTTTCCGCCCTTCATTTTTTCCTTTTACGGAACCAAGTGCCGAGGTCGACATTCAATGCGTGATCTGTGGTGGCAGTGGCTGCCGGGTTTGCGGACAGTCAGGCTGGCTGGAAATTCTCGGTAGCGGTATGATTGATCCTGAAGTATTCAAGTCAGTTAACTACGATCCCGAGGTTTACAGTGGCTTTGCTTTTGGAATGGGACTCGAACGTGTCGCCATGCTCAAGTATGGCGTCAACGACCTGCGTCTCTTCTTCGAAAATGACCTGCGATTCTTGAAGCAATTCTAGGTGCGGTGACTGGTCACTCGGGGCTAGGGACTGGTAAGTCATGCCGGTTTATTAACCTTTTGTTTTTAATTAGTTATAGCTTTTTGTTTTATAAAGGACTTTAAGTATGAAAGTCACCTTGAACTGGCTCAGGGACTATGTTGATTTTGACCTCACTGCCGACGAACTCTCGCATCGTCTGACTATGGTTGGTCTGGAAGTCGATGTCATGGAACGTCTCGGCGAGGGGCTGGACAGCGTCATTGTTGCCCGGCTTGCTGATGTGCAGCAACATCCCGACGCAGACCGTCTGACTGTCTGTGAGGTGGAAACTGGCGATGAGATCACCCAGATTGTTTGTGGTGCCACAAATCACAAGACCGGTGATCTGGTTGCCCTGGCTCAAGTCGGTACGGTGTTACCCGGAGATTTCAAGATAAAGAAATCGAAAATTCGTGGTCAGTTGTCATTTGGCATGCTTTGCTCAACTTGTGAGCTTGGACTCGGAGAGGATGCTGATGGCATCTTGATACTGCCGCCTGACCTGACTTTGGGAGAACCGGTTTTCAAGGCGCTGGGACTCAAAGACATCATGTATGAAATCGGCTTGACGCCGAACCGGGCCGATTGTCTGAGTGTTGTCGGTGTGGCACGCGAAGTCTCGGCCATGACCGGTGCCACACTTCGGCTTCCGGAGCCGGTTGTTACCGAGAGTGATCGCCTGGCAGCGGAGAAAACCTCGGTGGTCATTGAGGATGCCGATCTTTGTCCGCGTTATGCTGCACGACTGATTGAAAACGTCAAGATTGGTCCTTCGCCTGAATGGCTGACCCGCCGCCTGGAAGCGGTCGGTATACGTTCCATCAGTAACGTTGTTGATATTACCAACTTTGTCATGATGGAGCTTGGGCAACCTCTGCACGCTTTTGATTTCAATCAGTTGCGTGAACGCCGGATTGTCGTGCGCCGAGCACAGGATGGTGACCGGTTTACGACGCTTGATAGCCAGGTGCGGATCTTGATGAACTCTGACCTGGTGATCTGTGATGGCGTGGGGCCGGTTGCCCTGGCCGGTGTCATGGGGGGTGAAAACTCGGAAGTCAGCTCTGAAACGACCGACATTCTGCTTGAGAGCGCTTATTTCAACCCTGTCACTATACGCCGCACCAGTAAACGGTTGGGGTTGCACTCAGAATCTTCACATCGCTTTGAGCGTGGTACCGACGTTGATATGGTGCCGCTGGCACTCGATCGCGCTGCTGTCCTGATTGCAGAATTGACTGGCGGAACGATTGCGCGTGGTGCTGTCGATGTCTATCCCGAAGAGTTGATTCCCCGGACCGTCACTATTACAGCCTCGCGCACCAGTCAGGTGCTTGGGCTTGAAGTTGCCGCTGACAATATCTGCAACAAACTCAACTCGATCGGCCTTAAATGTGATCTCCCGACCGAGGGCTCTGATGGTGCGGTCAAGGTTGAAATTCCAAATTTTCGCCCCGATCTTGAGCGCGAGATTGATCTGATTGAAGAAGTTGTTCGACTTATCGGCTACGATCATATTCCGGTTACTATGCCGATCAGCAGGATGACCTACCGGAAGCTTCCCGGCCATTTCACTCATGCGCGCCAGGTGCGTGACCTGATGGTGCGGATGGGCTACGCTGAAGTTATTAATTATTCGTTTTTCAATGCAGACTGCCTTGATAAACTCCAATTCGCCAAAGATGATCTACGGCGGCAGAATATTCAGGTGCTTAACCCGCTGACAGAAGAGCAGGGCAGCATGAGGACCACTCTGGTGCCGAGTCTTCTGGAGACTGCTGCACGAAATATGGCTTATCGCAGCGAGGACCTGGCTCTCTTTGAGCTACGGACGGTGTTTCAACCTGATGACGCTGCTGAGTTGCCCCACGAGGGCCTGCGTTTGACAGCGTTACTTTGTGGGCGTCGAGAACCTCAGGGTTGGGCACAGTCTGCCGAAAAAACAGATTTTTTCGATATAAAAGGTGATGTCGAGCAGCTTTTAACTGAATTAAGAATCACCAAGGTGGTTTGGCAGGTTGAGCATGATGAGCCTTTTTACCATCCCGGGAAATCCTGCGCGCTTTATCATGGAGAACATCTGCTCGGCACTTTGGGAGAACTTCATCCAGAAGTTTTGCACAATTTTAATCTTGATCAATCCGTGGTGCTTTGTGATCTGGATATGGAGGCATTTTTTGAGATTGTTGGCGGCACAGTTAAGTTCCAACCTTTGTCGCGTTATCCAGATGTACAGCGTGACTCGGCCTTCCTGATCGATGCCGACATTTCAGCCCAACGTGTATTTACAGTTCTTGGCCAGGTCAAGTTAAAGGATTTGGAGAGTCTTGAGTTGTTTGATGTTTACTGCGGTGAAGGTGTCCCGGTCGGCAAGAAGAGCCTGGCAATCCGTGCTTGCTATCGTGCTCAAGACCGAACTCTGACTGATGAACTGATACAAAATCTTCATGGAAAGCTGATCCGGGCGATGGAAAAGCAGCTGGGCGCAGAGCTTCGATAAAAAATCAGTTGCTTAGCATATTCAGAATGTGTTATAAAAACCTGAAAAATCGCGTAGATATCAACGGGAGGTGGATGTAAATGACTAAGGCGGACCTTGTCGAAAATGTGTATCTGAAGACCGGTTTCTCAAAAAAAGAATCCGCTGAGATCGTCGAAATGGTTTTCGATATCATGAAGACCACTCTTGAGTCGGGTGATAAGATCAAGATTGCCGGCTTTGGGAATTTCGTCGTCAAGGACAAAGCCACCCGCCGCGGTCGCAATCCTCAGACCGGCGAGGAAATCGAAATTTCCTCGCGTCGAATTCTGACCTTTAAGCCAAGCCAGGTTCTCAAGGCTTCGATTAACGGGTCGGAGGGCTAAGGCTGGTCCGCTCCGCCATCTCCAAGGTCTCGGCGTATGGACTTTCAGATTCCCGACAAACTATATTATAAAATTGGTGAAGTAGCAAAATTCACCGGTTTAAAGACTCATGTTCTCCGTTACTGGGAGACGGAGTTCAGTGCCATCCGGCCAAACAAGAGCCGCAGCAACCAGCGGCTCTATCGAAGACGGGATGTTGATCTCATCCTGCGTCTGAAAGATCTCCTCTATAATCAGGGTTTCACCATTGCCGGCGCCCGTAAGAAGCTGCGTGAGAAGCCGGCAAAGACTGCTGTGGTCGCTGTTGAAGAGAACCCCCCAAAGAAAACTGCAAAGGCTATCGATCAGCTTACATTGCCCCTCGGCGGTTCTTATAACCCGGAACTACTCAAAGAAATTCGACAAGATATCCTGCATCTCAAGAAAAGCCTGGAAGCTAAGCCTTGATGACATCACCGCCCTTTCTCGGCCGCTCTCTGAATTAATCTCTGTGCTGATTTTAATTACTAATGATGATGGAATTCATTCTGCCGGTCTGCAGGCACTGACCGACCAGTTGCAGTCGTTTGGCCGGGTCGCTGTTGTTGCTCCCAGATCGTGAACGAAGCGCCATTGGCCATGCCCTTGACTTTACATGCGCCACTGCGTGCTGAGCAAATTGCCAAGGATCATTGGGCCGTCAGTGGAACGCCGACGGATGCAGTCAATCTTGGTGTTCAAGGCCTTTTGAAAGAAAAGCCCGACCTGGTGGTATCCGGAATCAATAAGGGCGGTAACATGGGCGACGACCTGACCTACTCAGGTACGGTCGCAGCGGCTATGGAGGCCACCTTGATGGGAGTTCCGGCTATAGCTGTTTCTCTTGCCGGTCAGAGTTTTAAATATGATGATTTTGCCGCAGCGGCAAGAGTCGCCGGACAGCTGGCGTCTACCGTTTTAAATCATGGCTTGCCTGCAGACACCTTTATCAATGTCAATGTCCCGGCCGGTAAACCTCTTGGTCTTCGTCTGACCAGACAGGGTAAGCGGATTTATGAGGATGCCGTCGTACAGAAAACCGATCCCAGGGGACGTTCCTACTATTGGATCGGCGCCGGCGAACTCGGTTTCCAGGATCTGGAAGGGACCGATTTTCATGCCGTGAACAAGGGTTATGTCTCAGTGACACCATTGCACCTTGATTTGACCAATTACGCAGCAATCGATCACTTACGCCAGTGGCAACTCGAAGAGCTGCCACTGGATAGTAGCGAATCCTGATGAGATCCTTCTCTATAGCCCGCAGGCGTATGGTTGAAGAACAGGTGGTTGCACGTGGGATCGCCGATCAGCGCGTCATTGACGCTATGCTCAAAGTCCCCCGACACAAATTTGTCGAACAAGCCCTGGAAGGTAAGGCTTATCAGGATGCTCCTCTGCCGATCGGGGAAAAGCAGACGATCTCTCAACCGTATATGGTGGCTTTCATGAGTGAAGCCCTTGTTTTGGATGGTTCTGAAACGGTTCTCGAAATCGGTACCGGTTCCGGCTATCAGGCGGCAGTTCTGGCTTTGCTCGCCGATCGGGTTTTTTCCCTGGAGCGGATACCTTCTCTGGCACGTCGAGCCCGCAAAGTACTTGATGAGTGTGGTTTTGGCAAGGTCAACATCCGCTTGGCTGACGGCACTCTGGGATGGCAGGAAATGGCACCGTTTGATGCCATCCTGGTCACCGCAGGGAGCCCCAGAGGTTCCACAACACTATCTCGACCAACTGGCTGTGGGTGGCCGCCTGATTATTCCGGTCGGCGATCGGGAGAGCCAATTCCTTCTGCGTGTCACGCGCACCGGTGAAGAGGAATATATGGAAGAAAAGATGCTTGGGGTGTCGTTTTGTCCCCTTTGATCGGCAACCACGGCTGGCAGGAGAGAAGTTAACCGATGCGCTTAATTCGTAGGCTTTATGACTGGGTTCTGCATTGGGCCGAGACCCCTTATGGTGGTCCGGCTCTTTTTCTGGCTGTCATGAGTGAAGCCCTTGCTCTGGATGGCTCTGAAACGGTTCTCGAAATCGGTACCGGTTCCGGCTATCAGGCGGCGGTCCTGGCGTTTGCTCGCCGATCGGGTTTTTTCCCTGGAGCGGATACCGTCTCTGGCACGTAGAGCCCGCAAAGTGCTTGATGAGTGTGGTTTTGGTAAGGTCAACATCCGCTTGGCAGACGGCACTCAGGGCTGGCAGGAAATGGCACCGTTTGATGCTATCCTGGTCACTGCGGGAGCCCCGGAGGTTCCACAGCACTATCTTGATCAACTGGCTGTGGGTGGTCGACTGATTATTCCGGTCGGTGATCAGGGAGAGCCAATTGCTTTTACGTGTCACGCGTACCGGCGAAAAAGAATATCTGGAAGAAAAGATGCTGGGGTGTCGTTTTGTCCCCTTGATCGGCAACTATGGCTGGCAGGAGAGAAGTTAACCGATGCGTTTAATTCGTAGGCTTTATGACTGGGTTCTGCATTGGGCCGAGACCCCTTATGGTGGTCCGGCTCTTTTTCTGCTTGCTCTGATAGAGTCCTCTATCTTCCCCGTGCCTCCCGACGTGCTGTTGATCGCTCTGTGCATCTCATTGCCGACACGGGCCTGGCGTTTTGCCCTGCTTGCCTCGGTCGGTTCTGTCCTTGGCGGGCTGCTCGGGTTATGGAATCGGTTGGGGCGCCTGGCCTTTGGTCAATGGATTTTTCTTTCAATATATCCCCGGTTTCACCCCGACGTTTTTTCCAGAGTCCAGAGTTCACCCCGGATGTTTTTTCCAGAGTCCAGGGCCTGTTTGCCGAATACGGCTTCTGGGTGGTTTTTACCGCCGGGTTTACACCCATCCCCTACAAGGTCATTACCATCGGATCCGGTGTTTTTCAGGTTAATCTTGTGGTTTTTCTGATCGCTTCATTGATCAGTCGCAGCCTGCGCTTTTTCCTGGTTGCCTGGTTGCTGCACCGTTATGGACCCAGTATGCGTGAATTTATAGACCGCTATTTCAACCTGCTCAGCATAGTTTTTCTGTTGTTGTTGTTTGGCGGTTTCCTGTTGTTGAAATATGTACTCTGATGTAGGACACTGTAACCGGGACGGGTGAGCGTGACAGTAAACCCTTATTTGGACTTCGTTTCTTCTGATGTCGCGATCTCTTTTGACAAATAGTGTGGTTTTTCTGCTCATCTGGGTGAGCTTGTTGGTTGCCTGTGCACCGAAGGGGATCTACCACACCGTACAACCGGGACAGACGTTGTACCGCATTGCCAAAACCTATGAGATCGATGAGAGCCGACTGGCTCTCATTAATGACATCAAGGATCCAACGCAACTCAAGGCCAACCAGCGACTTTACATCCCGGGTGTCACACAGCCGCGCAAAGTACCAGTAACTGCGAAGACATCAAGCACCTCCTCACGAGTTACCTCTGTTGCTCCCACAACAAAAAAGAAACCGACGGCAACTATCAGTAAGCCGGCAACGAAAAAACCGGCGCAGCGTCACCTGGCCAGACCGCCAAACCAGCCAAAGGGGTTTTTTACCTGGCCGGTTAAAGGGCAGTGCTGAACAAGTTTGGCAAGCAGAGTAAGAATGTTTACAAAGGCATCGAAATCGGGGTCCCGAAAGGAACCACTGTGGTTGCTTCGGCTTCCGGCAAGGTTATCTACAGCGGCAGTGCGATTCCCGGCTATGGTAACCTCGTTATCCTGGAGCATTCCGACAGTTATTTCAGCGTTTATGGTTACAACCACAGGAACCTGGTCAAGATGAATGACTATGTCGGGCAAGGGGACAAGATTGCCTTGAGTGGCCTACCGCCGAACGGACAAAGTGCCCGACTTCATTTCGAAATTCGTAAAGGCAAGTCAGCTGTGAACCCGATTTTATACTTGCCATAGGGCTGTTGCTCCCTTAGACTCGAAAACTTCTTATAACTCTGCAATGAGAGTATCCGTGCCATGAATGATGTCTTGCAGGACAGTGAAAAAGTCGAGCTTGAAGATGAAGCCGAAAAACGCCTTTGACCGGCGAGGAGGAGCCTGATCGCAAGGCTCTGGCCAAGGTCGCGCGCGAGGAAGCTGAGAAAGAGTCTGCCGTCGATCATGAAGATTTTTCGATGGATGCCATCAAGCTCTATCTGAAAGATATTCAGAAATCCAATCTCTTGACGGCTGAAGAAGAGCGGGCTCTTGCCCGGCGCATTGATGACGGTGACATGGAAGCCCGTGATCAAATGATCGTGTCGAACCTGCGCCTGGTCGTCAAGATTGCCAAGCGCTACATGAATCGCGGCCTGCCGTTTCCTTGATCTTATCGAAGAGGGGAACCTGGGCCTCATCAAAGCGGTTGAGCGTTTCAAGCTCAGCAAGGAATGTCGTTTCTCGACATATGCCACATGGTGGATCCGCCAGTCGATAGAACGCGCCCTGGTGAACCAGAGCCGCACGATTCGTCTGCCGGTTCATGTCTCCGATGACATCAACAAACTCATCAAAATCAGCCGTGAGTTGATACGGGTCTACAATCGTGAGCCACAGGTTAAAGAAGTCGCTGAAGCAATGGGAGTTGCTCCCGCTTACATCCGACGACTCATGGTGCTACTTAAGAAAACCTATTCGATCGAGCATCCCCTGGGTGAGGGCAACGATTACAGCCTCATAGATACCATCGAGGATACCAGCGTCGTGGACCCGCTCGAACTTGCCGAGGGGCTGAACAAGTTCCGGATCGTTACCGTTTACTGGCAACGCTCGCTGACAATGAAAAGGAAATCATTGCCCTGCGTTTCGGCTTGGATGATCGTGATCCACAGACCCTCGACACCATTGGCCGCCAGTTTGGTGTCACCCGCGAGCGGATTCGTCAGATTGAGGCCAAAAGCCTGGAGAAGTTACGTGTTCTTCTGGCAGAGCGTGATTCCTCATAGGAGCAAAGCATGGAAGAGTTGAAAGAAATTATTCGCGATATTCCCGATTTTCCCCAAAAAAGGGATTGTTTTTAAAGATATTACGACGTTGCTCTCTGACGCCCGTAGCTTTCCATCGTATGATCGACCTGATCGCCCACCGCTACATCGGCCGGAACATCGACCAGATTGTCGGTGTCGAGGCGCGTGGTTTTCATCCTTGGTTCAGCCCTGGCCTACAAGCTCGGCGTCGGTGTAACGCTGGTGCGTAAACCCGGAAAGCTGCCATACAAGGTGCGCCAGATCACCTACGATCTCGAATACGGCACCGATACCCTTGAGATCCACGAGGATGCTTTCAATAAAGGGCGACAAGATTATCATCGCTGATGATCTGCTGGCCACCGGCGCACTGTCTCTGCTGTCGTCAAGTTGGTGGAGGGCTCTTGGTGCCGATATCGTAGAATGTGCCTTCATAGCTGAGCTTGATTTTCTTGAGGGGCGCAAGAAGTTGCCGGAAGGCAAGGTTTTTAGCCTGCTTAACTTTTAGGAGCCTGCAGGGTTATCCGTTCTTTGGTTATTCCGGCCCCGTAGCTCAGCTGGATAGAGCAACCGCCTCCTAAGCGGTAGGCCGGGCGTTCGAATCGCCCCGGGGCCGCCAATAAAAACAGCCACTTAGCTTGATAGCCGAGTGGCTGTTTCTCTTTAGTACTCCCTTTCTTACACTCTTCAGAACATTAATATTTGCATCGACTGTTTTTTTAGCAGATTTTTTTGTTTCTTCCCGGGCTATAGCCTTATATCAGAATGTTTGTATACTGTAAGCCATGGTCAGTCATGCTGGAGATAATCCTTCGTATTTGTTGCCTAGGAGGCTGTCGGACTATCCATGAGCCGGCTGCAAATCCGGCTGTTTGGCCCATATTTCAGCTCCTTTTCGACCAATAGCTACGGCTATTACTCTCAAACGAGCCAAAATCTGGCCTCAAACTTCCGAATTTTCGCTTCGGCCCGTATAGTCCGACATCCTCCTGGTTGAGTGAGAAAACAGCTGGAACGACGGTTACTCTGGTGAGATAGGGGAGCGTTTACGGTTTCAATCATATCCATTTATGTGTCTACTTTTCAGGAGGGTCTGATGTCACGTGTGTCACGTTTGTTTATGCTGTTGTCCCTGGTAACTTTCTCCCTCTCCATTTCCCCATCAACACCGCTCGCTTTTGATGAACCGATGCTGTCGATCGGCACCGGCAACATTACCGGCGTCTATTACGCTGCGGGGAGTGCCATTGCCAAAATGCATAACCGGAAACGCCAGGAGCACAACCTGCGTTTGCTCGCAGAGGCCTCTGAGGGGTCGGTCGCCAACATCGAGAATGTTGCTGAGGGTTCGTTGGCATTCGGCATTGCTCAGGCCAACATGCTCTATTTTGCTAAAAACGGTGAGCAGTACTGGCAAGACAGCCCAGAGGACAAACTGCGGAGTGTTCTCGGTCTATACACGGAAGATTATACGATCATTGCAGCCGTAGATGCCGGCATCCAGACTCTGGCTGACCTGAAAGGTAAAACGGTTAATGTCGGTGAGCTGGGCTCCACTGATGCCATGCAGGCCATGGGCGTGTTCGACTATCTGGGCCTGGATCCTCAAAACGACCTGACCGTGCTCAGGAGGCCGACCTACGAAGCCTCAGAGCTCCTGCAATCAGGCGACATCGATGCTTACTTCTACACGGTCGGGCATCCTAACCTCTCGATTATGGAAGCCGCAGCTGGCGACCGCAAGATCAAAATTGTTTCCCCGGGCCGGGAAATGATTGATCACTTCCTTTCCCGGCGTGAATACCTCGCCCCCGCAGACATCCTGATCGGCTATTATCCAAACATCATGAATAAGGAACCAATCCCCACCATAAGTCTCAAAGCGATTCTGTTCACTCGTGACGATACCGATGAGCAGGTCGTCTACAACATTGTCAAAGATGTTTTTGAGAACTTTGACTTGTTCAAACGTCAGCACCCGGCTTTTGCCAGACTGACTCCTGAGCAGTTGACTACGGGGCTCATTATTCCTCAGCACCCTGGTGCAGAGCGTTATTTCAAGGAAGCAGGTTTGCTGCACTAAATCTCTGTTAAATATCTAAAAATTGATATATCAGCCATGGAGGAAATTATGCGACGTTGGTCAGCAATTATTCTGTTATCCCTTCTGCTGGGGTTGCCGGCCACGGCGATAGCGGTGGATAAGCCGTACTTCTATCCCTATGTCAACCCGCTGGAAGCAACCGTTATGGAATTGCCACCGTATTTCCACGCGGACATTCCAGATAAGGTGCCGACCAGGACCTTCTCGCTTAAGGTTTTCCCGACCGCAAGATTCCCAAAGTGTTCTGGTACGAAGACGGCTTGACTGCTCGCTGGTCTACCAGAAGAAGAAGGCGCCGCTGATCTTCATCATCGCCGGCACCGGTGCCCGCTTTAATTCGCCCAAAATGCTCAATCTTCAGAAAGCGTTTTACCAGGCCGGCTACCATGTGATTTCCATCACCTCGCCAACCCATATGCATTTTGTGGTCAACGCCTCAAGTACCATGACTCCTGGCAATGTTTATGAAGACGCCAAAGATATCTATAAAGTCATGCAGTTGGCCATGGCAGAGGTCAAGGATGATATTGAGGTTTCCAGATATCACCTGACTGGCTACAGCCTCGGTGGCATCCAGGCCGCATTCGTCTCCATGCTTGACGAGGACAAGAAGGTCTTTGATTTCGAACGTGTATTGCTGATCAACCCACCGGTAAGCCTGTACAATTCCGTGACCATTCTCGACAAGATGTTGACTGACAACATCCCGGGTGGCGCCAATAATATTGACAGCTGGATGGATGAGGTCATGAAAAAGCTGGCCGATGTTGAAAAGTCGATGGGCTACTTTGAGTTGTCGGGCGAATATATCTATAAAGCTTACAAACGCTTCCCGCCTCGGGAAGATTTTCTGGCATCACTCGTGGGCGTCTCTTTCCGGACTGATTCGGCCAACATGATGTTTGCGTCTGACGTCATGAAAGGCGGCGGTTTTATAACACCAAAAAACGTAGAAATGTCCAATTCCACAGCGCTGACACCCTACTACCTGGTCGCAAACCGGACCAGTTTCGGTGACTATTTCAGGGAACACTTTGTGCCATTCTTTCAGAAAAGAGACCCGTCATTGACCGAAGACGAAGCTGATTAAAATGCTTTCTCTGCGCAATATCGAACCTTACCTGAGGAGTGCTCGCAAAATCGGTCTGCTGCATAACGAGGACGACATTATTATGGAGCCGGGTGAGGTCGATTACCTTAAACAGCTTTTCGGATCTCGGGCAAAGATTTTCCCGACCGGCGGGCATTGCGGCAACATGAATCATCAGGATGCGGTGGAGTTCATGGTCAAGTTTTTTGCCGGGCAGGAGGGCTGATTCATGATGATATTACACAAATCCAGAATGGTTATCTTCGTGTTCCTTTTGAGTGTTGTCTTCCTGAGTGGTTGCAGCACATTACCAAAGACAGGCCGGACACCGAACCGGCGATGCGTCAGAAAGCTGACCTGATTCCAGAGGGAACAAAACTGGACGTCGAGGTGTACGACCCGATCGAAGGGTTTAATCGCGGGGCTTATCGCTTCAATTACTACTTCGACAAATACCTCTTTCTGCCGATCGTTGCGGGCTACCAGTTCATCATGCCGGACTATGCCGAGGACCGTGTCTCCAATTTTGTCGACAATGTCTACGAGTTCAACAATTTCACCAATAATCTGCTGCAGTTGAAGTTTAAAAAGACCGGCATCACCTTAAGCCGTTTTGTTATCAACACCACAATCGGTATAGCCGGTTTGTGGGATCCTGCCACATATTGGGGCTTAAGACGTCGGCAACCGGAAGACTTCGGTCAGACCTGGGGCATTACGGCGTTGGCAATGGCCCTACATTGTCCTGCCGATCTTCGGGCCATCCAACCTGCGTGACACCACCGGACTGGTCACCGATACCGTGGCGTTTGCGGTACTCGGGCCTCCGGCCTGGGTGGATGATGATACCACGACCCTTGTGTTTACTGCAGTGAGTGCTATCGACAAGCGCAAGCGCATCCCGTTTCGCTACTACGGTACCGGGTCAGCTTTTGAGTACGAACAGATTCGCCTGCTTTACACCAAGAAACGTGAATTGGATATTGCCGAATAAAAAAGGCATACGGGAAGGGGAGATTGAATAATGCGAAGCTTTTTAGCTGATTGTAAGAGAATCGAAGAGATTGCCGGTAAAATCTATCAGAAGTTAGCCGCTGATGAGAGCTATGCCAATGAGGTTCGTACAGTTTTCCAAAAGCTAAGTGATGATGAAAAGGCACATGCACGTCACATCGACCTGGTACTTCAGGCCAATGAAAAAGAACTCTCTGTAACCCCATTGATTCCAGACGAAAAGCTCGATGCTGTGTTGACAACTGCCGAGTACTTGCTACGCAAGGTTGATCGAGAAGAACTGAATGAAGAAACCTCCTTGCGATTAGCTGTGCATCTGGAGCAGGAGTTTACACGAGTGCATATAAACAATGCTTTATTCTTTAATAATCAGAAGCTGACCGAACTTTTCGATAAACTTGGCAGAGAGGATGAAGAACATCTGAACACTTTGAAGGACTGTCTGAAATGGTGGCATGCTGAGCGCAAGCAGCTTTTGCGTGGGGATTGATTAGAGATAGTGAGTGTCTTTCTGATTACATTTCGAAAAGGAGAACGCACCATGAGAAGTTTATTGGCAGTCTTGTTGGCAGTTTTGTTGATATGGGCCTTCTTTGCTCAACCGCTTGCTGCAGAGGAATTAACCGGGACTCTGCAGTTGATTAAAAAATCAGGAACAATCAAAATCGGTTATCGTCAGTCTCAACCCCCTATGTCTTTTCTTGACGAAAGCGGCAAGCCCGCCGGCTATTCAATCGATCTCTGTGAACAGATCGCCACCAAGGTTCAGGAGACCGTCGGTCGTGACCTGAAAGTCGAATATATACCCGTTTCTGCCAAAGAGCGCTTCGATGCATTGACGAACAACAAGATAGACATCTTGTGCGGCGCAACGACGCGGACCCTTTCCCGTGGCGAAATTGTTGATTTTACTCAGTTGACCTTTGTTACTGGTGCTTCCTTCATGTCCCTGAAGGGCGCAAAGGTTGTGAATAATTTCGAGGGCAAAAAGCTTGGCGTTGTTAAAGGCACGACAACGGCGGTTGCCTTGGAAAAGCTACTTAAAGAAACCGGGATAGATGCAGATATTGTCCTGTTTGATTCCTCGACTGAGGGACTTGCGGCACTGGTAAAAGAGAAGATCGATACGTTTTCTGCCGATCAGATTGTGCTGATAGGTTTAGCTATAGCATCAGGCAACCCAAAGCAGTTTACAGTTCTGCCAAGCCTCTTCTCCTATGAGCCATTCGCCCTGGCTGTCAGGAGAAATGATTCGGACTTCCGTCTGGTTGCCGATCGCGTCATTTCAGACCTTTACCGAACCCGTGAGATCCTGAAAATTCATGATAAGTGGCTCGGCAAGTTTTCCAAGCAAAGAACGCCGGCATTTATGGCTCTGGTCAAACTGAATGCTATTCCAGAATAATGACCAGAGGTTTTCAGAAGAGTTCACTCGCCGCTAATGCCTTGTCGATCGTCTTGAGGTAGGATTTTATAGCCTCTGGGACAACATTCCCTTTCGTTTCGGTGAGCGTCGTCCAGAGGATCTTGTCCGTATTGATATCGTATATTGCTGTCTCTACAGTAGAGATGTGTTTTTCAATGACATACCCAGGGCTCATGAAGCTATTATAGGCGCCCCCGTAATAATTGTGCCATCCTCCCGCGTAGCGGTTCCCATAGAAACCATCATAAAAAATCTGTTCATCGGTCAGGCTTCTTAACTATCTCGGTAAGTTGTTGAAAAATAGTCGTTTATTGTTGCACTCGTGGAAAAAAGTGATATGAGTTTAGGTGTACGCAGTAAAGGTGGAGGTGCGATATGTCTAGGCGTATATTGCTCGGTAATACAGAGTGTTCGTTCGTTGATGTCATCCTGAAAGATGGCACTTACCACCATTTTACTCCACGCGTGCTCGAGGTCCTTCTGGAAAGTCATCGCGTGCACAAATTTAAGAGGTCAGATGGTTGGGCGACGGTCGGAGTTGATTCGGTCAGAGCCAGAAAGCCAGTCGGTATCAGCAACCCCTACTGTGGCTCGGAGCGTCGGCTGATACGTCACTGAGCAGTGATTAGTTATCAGTTGTCAGAGCACCGATCACCGGTTCGTATCTCCATCCGTGATCAAGCATACACTTCTCCAGTACAGCATCAAGATAGCCCGGATAGTAGTCGAGTTCACCAGGATAGCCGGTATAGTCCACGGGGACCTCGTGGATGGGCTGGGCATTGATATTTATGACAGGGAAGGGTGAACGGTCCGGTCTCCATTGCCCGTGGCTGTCCTCTTCGGTTCCATTCGTCTCTTCTCCTTTGTTTTTCAGGTACGGTTCTCCGGCAGGCACGCCGGGGCGATACTGCCTTGCGGCATAGGTGCGACACTCCTCAAGATCGGCAGTTGCGTCGTCACGGGTGGGTTGTCGTGTGTCTTGCCAGGCATAAGGCACACGGCCTGTGCAACCAGGCAAAAGGGTCGTGATGACCAGGGCTGTGATAACCAGTAAAATAATCCCACGCATGAATGATCCTTATCTTCTGGCAGCCTTTCGGGCTATAAGGGTTTGTACAAAAGTTTACCACGCCCCGCTGATTGTGAACATGGCATACCGTTTGCGTATTAATATTACAAAGGGGCCACTATCAACAGCTATGCTTAAACAGAGGAGGTCAGCATGAATCTCAGCGTTGTTGATGTATCAAAATGCGAGCGTGCCGAAAAAGAAATCGTTGAAGGTCTTTGTCTCTCCTACGACACGGTTAAGAGGGTCTGCCTGGAGACTATGGAAGAGTGTGTAGCTATGCAAGAAAGTGATGAATAAACAGTGGTATACATCCAGGTCCGGGTAGTTCAACCGGGCCGGGGATGAGTTGAGTCTGTTGTTTCCGTTTTCTTGTCCCAGGATTGAAGCCTGGAGATTTCCCCCCGCCTGATTTTGTTTTCTTCTATTGATGTTTTCCTGTTAATCTCATGTCGAAAACTAACATTTTGTGTCACGATGACAATGCAAAAATTGCACTATCAGGTGAGTTTACAAACGGAAGATTGGATCTGATCATGATGCGTTATCGCGAAATCTACAAAAAGACGATTAAAAAGTGGGGGGAAGAGGCTCAGTATGATCAGATGATTGAAGAGTGTGCTGAACTTATAGCTACGCTTCAGCATTTTTCCCGGGGTAAAGTCGATAGTGATGTCGTCGTGAATGAACTTGCCGATGTTTTTCTCATGGTTGGGCAATTGACATATATGTTCGGTGAAGATCAATTGACGGCAGCTGTGGAGGAAAAGGTTGTCAAGTTGCAGCTCTTGCTTGACGACGGTGAGTAAAGTTTATAGCCGTCTGTCGGATAGGGAGGTAGTCTGGATGAGCCAAAACAACCTGAAGATTCTTTTGGTTGACGATGTCGATTTTTTTCGTGAAGTTATGTGTGATTATTTCAAGCGAACACCAGCCACAATCATTACCGCTACCAGTGGCGAAGAGGCAGTAAGCCTCGCTATGCGTGAACGGCCGGATCTGATCTATATGGATGTTTCTATGCCGGGAATGAGCGGTATTGAAGCCTGCAAAAAAATCAAGGCACACTCCACACTCAAGAAGATCCCGGTACTGTTGATTTTCACACCTGACCGGGATGCCGACATCAAGGAGATTGAAGCTTCCGGGTGTGATGGTTATCTGGCCAAGCCCTTTGGCCGTGAAGAGTTCCTCAATCTCGGTCATCGTCATCTCTTCAATATTGAACGTCGTGAGCGGCGCGTGCCCTGTCAGATGACAGTTAAATTTACCATTAACGGAGCAGAGTACCAGGTACGCGGCGTCGATATCAGCCTACATGGGCTCTATCTCGAATTCCGTGATGAAATCCCTCCCAACAATCGTATCACGGCTTCTTTTCTGCTTCCTACGATCAGTGCCAAAACGATAGAAATCTCCGGTCGCATCTCTTGGGTCAACCAGGGATTTCCTCGCCAGAACATGATACTGCCTCAGGGCTTTGGCATTGAAATCCAATCGATCGACAAGAGTTCGGTCGAAATTATCCGCGCCTATCTGGACAAGAACTGACCATGGACACAAATATTCTCAAATTACTGCGCAAGCGTCGCAGCATCCGAAAGTTCACTGACCAACCGGTTGAATCCGACGCGATCGATGTACTTATTGAAGCGGCTGTTCGCACACCGACATCCCGTGGTCGCAACCCATGGGATTTCATCATTGTCACAGACCAGGATCTTCTGGGAAATCTTGGCCGGGCCAAGATGCTTGGCTCGTCCTTTCTGTCTGGTGCACCGCTTGCTATAGTGGTCTCTGCAGATGCGACAAAAAGCGATACCTGGGTGGAAGATTGCTCGATTGCTGCCATGGTGATTCAGTTGACTGCTGAAGAACTCGGTTTGGGTAGCTGCTGGGCACAGATTCGTTTGCGCCCCCACAATGCCGAATGCAGTGCAGAGGAATATCTTAAAGGTCTGCTCGGTTTGCCATCAACGCACGCAGTTGAGTGCATTATCGGTATCGGTTATCCTGCTGAGGAGAAACCGGCCACGCTTTTGAGGACTTGCCGTTCGATCAGGTACATCTAGATAGGTTCAGGGTTAAGGGTTAAAGGTTAAAGGTAACTCAGCCTCCAGCCTCCAGCCTCCAGCCTCCAGCCTCAGCCCTAGCATCTCTCCTGTGCTCTGTTATGATTGAGTTACGAAGCGCGAAGTGAGAAATGCTCACTATCCCTCTCATCTCTCAGACCTGCTGGAGGTGTCTAATGACTTACGGTGATGCACGTGTCTACAAGAAAGTGGAAGTAATCGGTACTTCGTCGAAGAGCGTCGAGGATGCTATTCAACAAGCGGTTGATCGTGCCAAAGAATCGCTGGAGAAACTCTCCTGGTTTGAGGTACAGGAGGTGCGGGGCCATATCAATGACGCTGGTAAGGTTTCAGAGTACCAGGTGGTTCTGAAGATTGCTTTCGAACTCTCTTAATCGACTTTATTCTTAACAAACGATAACTTGCATGATTCTATGGCTTTGTGTTATGACACTGCCGGGTGACGCATTTGTGTCACTCGGCAGTGTGTTTTAATACATCTTCTCGCCCGTTTCGGGCTTCGTGGATAACTTTAGTTTGACACACTCCCTGTATAACTAATTGAAATTACTGACTGTAGGCGTTGGCGAATAAAACCACCGATGTTTTTCCTGCTTTGCAGTGTTTTTTGGAACAGCCTTTGCTCTACACATAAGGCCTGCAAAGGCTGAGAACTGGTTTGTCTGTAAGCCTTTTCCAGTTTCACAACAAAAAGTAGACACAACAGGACAACTCTAACATGCCCCAACAGCTTGAACTAAATCGACGCCAGTTACTTAAAAGCGGGTTACTGGTTTCTCTTGTTTGTCTGAATCCCTTGCCCGCCTGGGCTCGTTATGGTCTTCAAGGTGACCCGGAGCGTAGTCTGAGTTTGCTCAATACTCACACCGGAGAACGCTTGAAAGAAGTGGTTTACTGGGAGCAGGGCAGCTATCTTCCTGATGCTTTGAGTCATATCAGCTACGTATTACGTGACCATCGCACCAACGAAGTGCATTCGATTGATCCGATAGCCCTTGATTTAATGGCTGCTATCTCCCGTAAGGTTGACGCCAAGCGTTCATTTGAAATTATCTCCGGTTATCGTTCCCCACAAACCAACAGAGCACTACGCAGAAATTCCCGCAGTGTTGCCAAGAACAGTTACCATGTGCAGGGTAAAGCCGTCGATTTGCGGATCCCTGGTGTTCCTCTTAAAGTCGTCCGTAAAGCTGCTCTTGATTTGCACATGGGTGGCGTTGGCTACTACCCGAAATCTGATTTCGTACATATCGATTCTGGCAGGGTGCGTTCCTGGTAAAGTCGTGTAGAAACACGGGAAAAATGGGAATACGCTAAATAAATGGGAAGTTTCCGCAAGCCCATTTTTATTTAAATTATATAATTGGCTAACAAAAAGGCCCTAGCTGTTGAAGCTGGGCCTTTTGTTCTTTGATGGGAGTTGATAACACTCACTACAGTTGCCGTTTTCATGGTTGACATTCAGCTATCCAGCATAGATACGGCACGCTTGCATAGTTGAAGCGCTAGTCCCCACGGGTCACGCAGCATTATCAGGTGGGAACCGTCATCCAGGTGGAGTTCCTCAACAAGAGTTGCCCCCGCTTCGATGAGGGCATCCTTATCGATCTCCGGGTTTTGGGATACGAAGGCGATGTGAAGCTGCAGGGCGTTCATTGCGGCATACGGAAGAACCTGGTCCGGTGGGTTGTTGTAGATTTCCAGCAATATCTTTCCGGTACTGTCCGCAAGAAAGTGCGTGTATGGGGCCTCTGTCTCTTGCCGAACGATTCTCATCCCGAGGTGTTCAACGTACCACGCTGCCATCGCAACGGGGTTAATCACATTAAGCGCTAAATGTTCAAGTTTCATGGCCCGCACCTCACACATTAAATGCATTTGATTTAGCGTATTGCGGCATCTTCTTTAAATTTTCGCGGTTATCCCCTCTAAAAAGTATAGCCCCACGATGCTATCGGTCTTATTGCTTTTCATCTGAGGCTTGTGCAACACGGTTTGAGGGAAATTTGTAAATCTCACTTAAGACAAGCACGCCGGCACCTCTGGCAGTGTCGGTATCTTTCCATTCCTGAACAATAACTTCCGTCTGTTCTGCAAAATTGCCTGTAATGTGTTCTGGGATGGATTTGTACATCGTTTCAAAGATTAATTCGCCTGCATTTGTGCCTTTGCCGGAAATGATTATTTTGGCTGGGTTGAATATTTCAATCAGGTTGGCAATGCCGATGCCTAGGACGTGCCCTGCTTCTGAAAAGAGATCAGTCAGTGCCTTTTCACCAGAAAAAGCCTTTTTGATGACATCTTCAATGGTCAAGCTGTCTGGATCCTCCGTTTCCCAGGCCCCTTCTTGAGCCAACATGCGAGCTTTTTCAAGTAGTGCATAGTTGCCGACAAATGCTTCAAGGCAGCCTCGCTTTCCGCACCGACAAGCCGGCCCATTGGGATCTATGGTCGTATGACCAAATTCGCCTGCCCCGCCGGAATGCCCCATGTAGAGCTGACCGTTTATGACTATACCTATGCCAACGCCGTGAGCGAGATTGATAACAACAAAGTTGTCTACGCCCTGACCATTGCCAAACCATTGCTCAGTCAGGGTGAGACTGTTTGCACTGTTCTCTATGTAAGTCGGGATCTGGAGTTTTTGAAAGAGAACTTCTTTGAAGTTCACATTCTTCCATTGGTAGTTCGGCAGATATCGAATCAAGCCTGATAATGAATCAACAAATCCTGGCACTGCGACCCCCACCCCTGAAATGGCATTCTTTGACAGCTCTGTTGACCACATACATTGGTGTATTGTCTTTACCATTGCGTCGGCAGCGTTTTCTGGAGTTGCGTCCATCTTGTCAAATGGCATGGAATGCTTCGCCAGGATGTCTGCCTGCAAATTAATAATAACCGCAGTGATGTGCTGTGCAGTTAATGACACCCCAAGAGTAAAAGCGCCTTCCGGGTTAAGGGCAAGCAAGATTGGTCGACGACCACCAATAGAATCGCCGGTCTGTTTCTCCAGTAACAGATCTTCTTCAATAAGCTGCGCGGTTATGTTTGTTACTGAAGCCGGGCTCAACCCTGTATGTCTCGAGATGTCGGCTCGAGAGATCAGGCCCTGGTTACGTATCGTATACAAGACCCTGTATCTATTGATGGCACGCATCATCGATTTGTCTACAAGGGGGATAGTGTTGATAGCCACAATCTTTATTCCTTATTTTGTTTGAAAACTTAATTCACAAGACAAATAAAGTCTAGACGACGATATTTGTCAAGAAGAAAATCGTCGTCATAAATCAAAACCTACTATTGGGAATCGCACTTATGGTAAAGGATTTACCAGGTGCATGGCGGTTGTAGTGGCCGGATTATTTTTTTGAAATTCTTCACTTCTTGGCTAATTATATTGACAGCGGTGCTCTTCTAGAGTATGAGTTTGTTTATTCAGTGAATGAATGTGAGCTCATGTCGCTTTTGGTCTCTTTGGGAGTAAAAATGTCATTACGAGACAAGTTAATTCTGAACGATGATCGTTTACTTCCTGCGGACCCCAATGTGCGGTGTCTAGCCAGGAACCTGTACCAGGCTGTTAAGGACGTCCCTATTATCAGTCCACATGGCCACACTGATCCTCTCTGGTATGCCAACGATATTAATTTTAAGAACCCTACCGAATTATTCTTAATCCCAGACCATTATATTTTTCGAATGCTTTACAGCCAGGGAGTTGCGCTTGAAGATCTGGGAATTCCGCGGGTTGACGGCGGGGCCGTTGAAGCTGATCCGCGTAAGATCTGGAGACTTTTTGCTGAACATTATTACCTGTTCAGGGGAACGCCGTCGCGGCTGTGGTTTGAATCAGTTCTCGTGACTCTCTTTGGGATTGAAATGCGTCTCTCTCCTGAGACTGCAGATGATGTTTACGATTGCATAAACTCTATGCTGGGCAAACCTGAGTTTTCTGTCAGGGCACTTTATCAAAAATGTAATATTGAAGTTATCTCTACGACTGACTCGCCACTAGATTCCCTTGAGGCTCATCAACAAATTCTTGATAGCGATTGGGATGGCAGAATAATCCCCTGCTTCCGGCCCGACCCGGTTGTTGATCCTGAGTACTGTGGTTTTAGTGAAAATGTTGAGCGCCTGGGTGAGCTGACAGGCGAAGACACTCTGACCTGGCGCGGGTACCTGAAAGCATTGGTTGCTCGACGAGAGTTCTTTGCGAAACTGGGAGCAACTGCGACAGATCACGGTCACCCCACCGCAGCAACCAGAAATCTAGACGCATCTGACTGTGAGAAACTTTTCTTCAAAGCAATGAAAGGTTTGCTGACTTCGGCTGAGGCGGAAGATTTCCGTGGCCAGATGCTTACCGAAATGGTTCGAATGAGTCTGGAAGATGGGCTGGTCACACAGATTCATCCAGGATCTTTCCGCAATCACAACAATCACATTTTCAAACAATTTGGTCTGGATAAGGGAGCAGACATTCCAACGAGCACTGAGTACGTCAAGGCTCTTAAGCCGCTTTTGGATTGCTTCGGCAATGAGGCAAAAGCAACTGTCATCCTGTTTACTTTAGACAGCACAACTCTAAGCCGTGAATTAGCCCCCCTGGCAGGTCATTATCCACTATTGAAACTTGGCCCAGCCTGGTGGTTTTTCGACAGCCCTGAAGGGATGAGGAATTATCGACGGGCAGTGACAGAAACAGCAGGGTTCTACAACACGGTAGGTTTTAACGATGATACCCGTGCTTTACTGACCATCCCGGTGCGACATGATATGGCCCGAAGAATTGACTGTTCCTATCTGGCGGAACTGGTGTGCGAACATCAGTTGGCTGAAGATGAGGCTTTGGAAGTGGCTTTTGATTTGGCCTACAACCTGGCTAAAGAAACATACAAACTTTGAGGTATAATTACAAAATGCCAATGTTGGCACAAACCAAACAAAGGAGAGAAGAGATGTTTAAGAAAACTGCAGGAATCTTAATGGTGTGTTTGCTGTGTCTGTCTTTTGCATTCCCGGCCTTTTCTAAAACCTTCAGAAGCGCAGATACTCACGCCAAGGACTACCCTACAGTCCAGGCAGTTGAGCACATGGGCAGTCTCCTGGACAAATGGACCGACGGGCGGATTAAGATCAAAATCTATCCTGGCCGCCAACTTGGCGAAGAAAAAGCGACCATTGAGCAGACAATTGCTGGCGCTCTCGATTTCAACCGGGTCAACTTGGCGCCTTTGAATTCTTTTATCCCTGAGACTGCAATTCCGGCCCTTCCGTATATTTTCCGCTCGACCGAACACATGTACAAAGTCATGGATGGTGCAATTGGACGTGAAATCCTTGACGCTATGATTCCACACGGACTGGTTGGACTGGCTTTTTATGATTCTGGTGCACGCTCTTTCTATAATTCCAAGCGCCCGATTAATTCCCCAGCCGACATGAAAGGCATGAAGATCCGGGTTCAGAATTCAGATCTATTTGTTGCTACCATGGAAGCGCTAGGTGCCAATGCCACACCTATGGAATTCGGCCAAGTATACGAAGCATTGAAGACCGGCGTTATCGATGGTGCTGAAAACAACTGGCCATCCTACGAGTCCACCCGCCACTTTGAGGTCGCAAAACACTATTCCCTGGATCAGCATTCCATGTCTCCTGAAGTTCTGGTGATGTCCACGAAAAGTTGGGACAAGCTGAGCAAAGAAGATCAGGAATTGGTGCGTAAGGCTGCGGTGGAATCTGTACAGGTTATGCGCGATCTGTGGAACAAACGCGTTGAGAAATCAAAAAAGATCGTCATGTCGGCTGGCAATGAGGTTATTGATAAGATTGACAAACAACCCTTTATCGATGCAATGGGGCCAGTCTATGCCCGCTTTGCCAATACCCCGGAACTGAAGGATCTGGTTAAGCGTATTCAGGCTGTCAAGTAGCTGGAGTCAATATCATCGGGTGGAAGATCACATTTCCACCCGATGATATTATTAAGGAATTACTATGCTGCATTATCTGTCTGTATTTAATCGAACTATCTCTCGGGTCTGCATCTGGTCCAGCGGTTTCGGTCTGGTTCTGATGACGATCATTGTCGGTTGGCAGGTATTTGCCCGTTACGTTCTCAACGATACTCCTCACTGGTCTGAAAAGTTTTGTCTGCTGCTGATGATCTACTTCATTTTGTTTGCAGCCGCAGCAGGGGTTCGCGATGGCTCTCATATCGGTCTGGTTTTTGTTAAGGAGAGCCTGGCCGAATTTCCGCAACGCATTGTTGCTGTCATTAATCATCTGATCGTTGGATTGTTCGGTTTCGGCATGGTCTGGTTCGGGGCAGACATGGTGGCCTCTACCTGGACACATACTATTCCTACTCTCGGGATTCCAACAGGATTGAGCTACCTTCCCTTCCCGCTGGCAGGTCTCTTGTTCATGCTTTTTTCTCTGGAACATATTCTCCTGACAATTATGAACAGGACGGAGCTTTAACATGGAATTACTCGTCCTTTTCGGAACATTTATTTTTTTATTGATCCTCGGTGTTCCCATTGCCGTAACGCTTGGATCCTCCGCCATGGCGACCGTCCTTTACATGGATATCCCGCCGATGATCGTATTTCAGCGGATGGCCTCCGGAATGAATGTTTTTTCTTTGATGGCTATCCCTTTTTTTATCTATGCCGGGGAATTAATGCAGCATGGGGGGATATCGGAACGTCTTGTTCGGCTGGCCAATGCAATCATCGGCCATGTTCGTGGCGGATTGGGCCTGGTCAATGTCCTCTCATCGATGCTGTTTGGCGGGATATCCGGCTCGGCAGTTGCCGATGTCTCCGCGCTCGGCTCGACGCTTATCCCGATGATGAAGGAAAAAGGCTACGATGCTGATTACGCCGTCAATGTCACGGTGACCTCGGCCACCATCGGCCTGATCGTTCCTCCCAGCCACAACATGATTATTTATTCTATTGCGGCGGGTGGTACAGTCTCGGTTTCAGCTCTGTTTATGGCTGGATTCATTCCGGGAATTCTGGCTGGGTTGTCGTTGATGGTTGCAACCTATCTGGTGGCGATCAAGCGCGGCTATCCGCGTGAAATTTTTCCAGGTTGGAAACTGCTGATCCTTTTATTTGTAAATGCTCTTCCCGGCCTGATGACCGCTATTATCATTGTCGGCGGGGTACTCTCCGGTATTTTCACGGCAACCGAGTCAGCGGCAATCGCAGTCGTTTACGCGCTTCTTGTAACGTGCTTTTTCTATCGATCCATGCACTGGAAAAACTTTGTCACCGCAACCCTGGGGGCAATAAAAACAACAGCAATGGTCCTGCTGATCATCGGTAGCGCTGCCTCTTTTGCCTGGCTGCTCGCTTTGAATGAAGTTCCTGATAAATTGTTTCTGCTGCTGCAAACGATGTCCGACAATCCTTTAGTGATCATGCTCATGATCAACATTATTCTGCTTTTCCTGGGGACATTTATGGATATGTCGCCATTGATTATCATCTGTACGCCGATCTTTCTGCCGGTGATGGTTCAGCTCGGAATGGACCCGGTTCAGTTTGGTATCGTGTTGATGGTCAATCTGGGAATTGGGCTGGTGACCCCCCCCGTAGGCACCGTACTCTTTGTCGGCTGTGCGGTCGGCGGTGTCAAAATGGAGGATACAGTCAGAACCATCTGGCCGTTCTATCTGGTCATGGTGGCGACCCTGCTTCTGGTCACCTATATTCCAGCTATCAGCATGTTTATACCGAATCTTCTGATGGGTTAAATCACCTTTAAACGTTAATAGGTAGTCATTCTTATGAACAATTTATTCGACATTTCAGACAAAGTTATCGTAGTGACCGGAGCTGCCGGGGTGCTGGCGGGCGGGACTGCCAAGTATCTTTTGGAACAGGGAGCTCATGTGGCTTTCCTTGATCTTCACCAAAACAAAATCGATTCCGTTCTGGATGAGATGAAGACTGTTTCCGACAAGCTTTCCGGTTATGCCTGCAATGTTCTGGATCAGGCTGCACTGGATTCTGTGTACCATCAGATTATGCAGGACTGTGGCCGGGTGGATGTGTTGATCAACGGAGCGGGAGGCAATATGCCCGGAGCAACGATCGGTCCTGAACAGGACATTACCGACTTGAATATTGAGGATTACAGCAAAGTTCTCGATCTTAATCTCAAGGGCACGTTGTTGCCGACCATGACTTTTGTTAAGGCGTTTGTTCAACAAGGCAAAGGCTGCATTGTAAACTTTTCCTCCATGGCTTCATCACAAGCGTTAACCCGGGTCCTTGGATATTCAAATGCCAAGGCGGGGATCGACAATTTGACCCGCTGGATGGCCGCTGAATTGGCATTGAAATATGGTGATGGCATCAGGGTCAATGCCGTGGCTCCCGGTTTTTTTGTTTCCCACCAGAATAGAGCCTTATTGATCAATGATGATGGCAGCTACACTGAACGAGGGAGTCAGGTGATTAACAAGACGCCATTCAGGAGGTTCGGTGAAAGCCATGAAGTTTTTGGGACCATTCATTATTTGATCTCGGATGCCGCGTCATTTGTGACCGGAACCGTTGTGCCGATTGACGGAGGCTTTTCATCATTTACAGGAGTGTAACAACGAATCCATTAAGTGATGACTCACGGATTATCAAAATTTCGGAATTGGGCCAGAAGGATATGATATGGAAGAGTTAACCCGCATAATGAATAACCGGAATATTGGTGCAACAACAGAACAGGATCAAACGCCAGAAACTGAATTTCTAGCTAGATTTTTTCCTGGCGGGACGGTTATACCTTCCTCATTGCAACGGTTAGACGAGTGTCTGCTCGGAATAGTCGATTTACCTGACCAGGAACAGTTTTTCGCTATTGGACCTTCTGAGTCGTTGGTTGCAGGATTTGCCGGGCTTAATGCAAAGCTGCAAAACTTGGATGATTATTCGTTACTCACGTCCGCAGCCGATGTGTCCAGTTCCAAATGCCTCCGTGCTCAACTTCCACATTTGACTCCACGTCCACTGGGCTTGCAGCCGTCATTCGGTTTCGGAGACCGGCTTGGGCTGGCCACTCCCGGGCATGCTGCAGCGATGCATCAGTTCGGGCATGGGATGGTTCCTGTTTTCTGTCAACAGTCAATCCGTGAAATGATTCGTACCGATCGCAGTCCCGATGAAGTCATGTCAACTGCGACTTGGGGAGCATTCAGGGCGGGTTGGCAGCAAACGGTCGGCGCCGATGCAGATCACCTGAAAACCTACGAGGATTTGCAGAATACAGCAAAAGCTGGGTTCTGTTTTTTTACGATTGACCCCTCAGACCATGTCGACCAGCAAGCCGACAATTACAGTGCAGTCGAGGTCGAAAGTAAATTTCAGGCATTGCTTGATGATGCGATCCCGGGAGCGGAGTCTTTTATCTCTTTGTATGAAGGTAAATCTTTTGACCTTGAGGGCGTAAAAGGAGCATTGCATTTTGAGACCGGACCGCTGAAACGGGCGGCAGTTAAGTACGGCCGTGCACTGGCTCACATCACAGCGATGACCCGACATGCTGAAACCCTGATGGGGGACTCAGGGTTTGACCTGGAAATTTCGGTAGATGAAACAGAACAACCAACGTCGGTGCACGAACATCTTTTCCTTGCTCTTGAGTTGAAGCGCAACCAGGTTCCGGTTACCAGCCTGGCTCCAAGGTTCATAGGTGACTTTGAAAAGGGTATTGACTTCAGGGGGGATCTGAACGCTTTTGTCGCTGCACTCAAAATTCACGCGGCGATTGCATCTCAATACGGACCATACAAAATCAGCTTGCATAGCGGGAGCGACAAATTCAGTGTTTATCCACCCATCGCCGAAATCTGCGACAGTAATTTCCATGTCAAAACCGCCGGGACCAGCTACCTGGAAGCGTTACGGGTTGTTTGTCGCACGGCTCCGGACTTGTTCCGCGACATAGTCTCTTTCTGCCGTGACCGTTTCCCGGTCGATCGAGCAACCTATCATATCTCGGCCAGTCTGGAAGGAACCCCGCCTGCTGAGAGTCTGAGTCCAGAGCAACTGGAACAGCTCTATCTAACAGAAGATAATGGTCGGCAACTGCTGCATGTAACCTTTGGCTCAGTTCTGACTGTTTGTGATGGAGAAAAATTCAGATTCAAGGATGACTTGTTGTCAATATTAAGATCTGAAAGTGGGTTGCATGAGGCTTTTCTGATTAAGCATTTTGGTAAGCACCTGTCTTTGTTGCAAAGATAAGTACTGCTTGCAGGGGATTCATCCCAACGAACTGATCGTTTAAAAGGATCTGACATGAATATATTAATGGAAGAGAGCATGCGCTGGTACGGGCCGGACGATACGGTTTCATTGCAATTCATCCGTCAGGCCGGGGCAACGGGAATTTATACTTCTCTCCATCAAATCCCTTATGGTGAAGTCTGGCCGCTGGAATCAATTCGGGAACGCAAAAAGCTGGTCGAAGATGCCGGATTGCGTTGGGTCGCAGTGGAATCTGTCCCGGTTCATGAGGACATCAAGACCCGTAGCGGAGATTATCTTCGATACATTGAGAATTATCAGCAAACCTTGAAACATCTGGGTGCTGAAGGGGTCGACCTTGTTATTTATAATTTCATGCCGGTTCTTGATTGGGTCAGGACTGATCTCGCATATAAATTGGAGGACGGTTCGGAATGCCTCTATTTTGATCCCGTTCAATTTGCTGCCTTTGAAATTTACATGTTACGCCGCAAGGGAGCTGAAGAAGACTACACTGAAGCGCAGTTGAGCGCCGCCAAGGTTTTTTTTGACAGCCTCAGCGAAACAGAAAAGAAAGCGTTTGAGAAATCTCTTATCGATGTCTTCCCTGGGTGTAAAATGGGTCTTTCCATTGAAGATGTTCGCACCATGCTTGATGCTTACAGGGATATCGACAGAAAACAACTTAAAGAAAATTTGCGACTGTTCTTGAACGCGGTTATTCCTGTGGCAGAGACTGCGGGTGTAAGAATGGCGGTTCACCCTGATGATCCTCCTTATTCGATTATGGGCTTACCCCGGATTGTTTCCTGCGAAGAGGATGTAAAGGATTTGCTGGCGATGGTCGATAGCCCGGCAAACGGTCTTTGCTTCTGCACTGGGTCCTATAGCCCCCGGCCTGACAACGATCTGCCCGGGATGATCGAGCGTTACGGACACCGCATCCATTGTGCTCATCTGCGAAGTACTCAGCGCAATCCAGACGGGAGTTTTTATGAGGCTGAGCACCTTGGCGGTTCGGTAGACATGTATCAGGTTGTCAGGGCGCTTATTGAAGAAATGCGAAAACGTAAAGAGTCAGGTCGTGAAGATTGGCAGCTACCATTTCGGCCGGATCATGGTCATACCATGCTTGACGATCTGGGGAAGCCCACGCTGGCAAATCCCGGCTATTCTGCCATCGGCCGGTTGCGCGGTCTGGCAGAAATTCGTGGGCTGCAGTTTGGCCTTGTCCGTAGCCTCAACCTGTAAAATTTAACACGACATGACATTTGATGAGTGAGGACACATGCTTAGCAATTTGACAATCAAACCCGCAGATGAATGCCGTTACGATATTGTGTCCCTTGGTGAAGTCATGCTGAGGCTCGATCCAGGTGAAGGGCGTATCCGTACAACCCGTCATTTTCGTGCATGGGAAGGCGGCGGCGAATACAACGTGGCACGCGGTCTGCGCCGCTGCTTCGGTCAACGTGCTGCAGTGGTCTCTGCCTTCGCTAAAAATGAAGTTGGACTGCTCATGGAGGATTTTATCCTCCAGGGCGGCGTTGATACTTCACTGATCAAGTGGGTTGATTATGATGGAATAGGACGTGGCGTACGCAATGGTCTCAACTTCACTGAACGGGGTTTTGGGATTCGTGGCGCAGTCGGCTGCTCTGATAGAGGCAACACCGCAGCATCACAACTGAAGAAGGGTGATGTCGACTGGGAGTACATCTTCGGCGATCTTGGCGTGCGCTGGTTTCACACCGGCGGTATCTTTGCAGCCCTCTCTGAGACCACCGGTGAGGTGGTCATTGAGGCAGCCCAGGTTGCCAAAAAGTACGGAACCGTCGTTTCCTACGACCTCAACTACCGCCCCTCACTCTGGAAAGGCTTCGGGGGCTTGGAGAAGTGTCGAGAGATCAACCGTGAGATAGCAAAATCGGTCGATGTCATGATCGGTAACGAAGAAGATTTTACCGCCTGCCTCGGCTTCGAAGTCGAAGGGGTCGACGAGAACCTCACTGATTTGGAAATCACTTCTTTCAAAAAGATGATAGAGAAAGCTGTCGCTGAATTCCCCAATTTCAAAGCCACCGCTACCACCATGCGTGGTGTCAAAACGGCTACCATCAACGACTGGGGTGCCATGTGTTGGGTTGGTGGGCAATTCTATGCCTCGGAGCAACGACCGAACCTGGAGATTATGGATCGGGTCGGGGGCGGTGACAGCTTTGCCTCAGGGTTTATCTACGGGCTGATGCAGTTCGAAGATCCTCAGCAGGCCGTTGAGTACGGTGCAGCCCATGGCGCTCTGGCGATGACTACACCCGGTGACACAACCATGGCCTCACTGAGTGAAGTGAAAAAACTTGTAGGTGGAGGCGGGGCCAGGGTTGATCGCTAAACAGCGCTGCAACTTGGAGATACAATAATGTTGAGTCAATTATTACAACGGCCAGTTATCCCGGTGATTGTCATTGAAAAGGCCGACGATGCTGAGCCGCTGGCTGAAGCCCTTCTCGAAGGCGGTATGGACGTGGTCGAGATCACTTTCCGCACCTCTGCTGCCACTGCAGCCATTGAAAACATCCGCAAAGCTTTCCCCGACATGCTGGTGGGCGCAGGCACTGTTGTCACCTTGCAGCAGGCCCAGCGAGCGATTGATGCCGGTGTCAGCTTTGGTCTGGCACCAGGCCTGAATCCTGAAACTGTAGCTTTCTTCAAAAAGCGAGATACACTGTTCATCCCCGGAGTGATGACCCCCTCGGAAATCGAGCAAGGTCTTGCCTTGGGCTGTCAACTGCTCAAGTTTTTTCCCGCCGGACCGGCTGGTGGGGTAGGTATGCTCAAAGCTCTTAGTGGCCCATATGCAAGCCAGGGTGTGCAGTTTTGCCCAACTGGTGGTGTAAATTTAGAGAACATGAATGACTACCTGAGCTTGCCAATTGTCAGCAATATTGGCGGTTCCTGGTTAGCCACTCCGCAGCAGATTGCCGATAAACAGTGGGACGTGATTACCCAGCAGGTCAAGGCCGCCCTGGCAAAAGCTGCGCAGTGAAGCAAACTGACTGAAAAGGTGTGCTATGCGACAAGTCAATTGGGGCATGATTGGTTGTGGTGATGTCACAGAAGTAAAAAGTGGTCCCCCTCTGTATAAAGTTGAAAACTCGAACCTTGTCGCCGTTATGCGCCGCAATGAGTGTCTTGCCCGAGACTATGCCGCCCGCCATAATGTTCCTCGCTACTACACGGATGTTGATAAACTGATCAACGATCCTCACGTTAATGCTGTCTATATTGCCACTCCTCCAGATACTCATTGCGAATATACTTTACGTGTCGCAGCTGCAGGTAAACCGGTCTACGTCGAAAAGCCAATGGCACGCAATTATGCCGAGTGCCTGACAATGATTGACGCTTGCGACAAAGCTGGAGTGTCTCTTTTTGTCGCTTATTATCGTAGAGCTTTACCCAATCATGTGAAGGTCAAGGAGCTGATCGATTCTGGAGCGATAGGCCAGGTTCGATTGGTCAACATCCGCCTTTATTGGCCCCTTAACAAGCAGATTCAGGCAGAGAGAACGCTCCCCTGGCGGATCAATCCGAATATTTCCGGAGGCGGATTTTTTTTCGATCTTGCCTCGCATACCTTCGATTTTCTAGACTTTGCACTTGGCCCTATCAGCCAAGCAAACGGCTTGTCAGCGAATCAGTCTGGCCTCTATGCCGCAGAAGATATCGTCGCTGCTAACTTTGAATTCTCGTCAGGTGTCATCGGGAGCGGGTTATGGTGCTTTTCGGTCTCTTCAGATGCCGAAACCGAAACGATAGAGATTGTTGGTGACGAAGGACGCATAGAGTTCTCTTCCTTTTCACAGCAACCGATACGCCTCGAAAACTCAGACGGTCTCAAGACGTTTCAACCAGAGATACCACAACATGTGCACCAACCGTTGGTTGAAACCATTGTCGATGATTTGCTCCAGCGCGGAACCTGCCCAAGCACTGGTGTGAGTGCTGCCCGTTCAAGTTGGGTTATGGACAAAATCATAAAAGGGGCTTAATGACTTAAGGCCCTTTGGAGGATCAATGACCGGACAAAAATTACGATTTGGTATCATCGGACCTGGGTCTATAGCCCATCTACACAGTAAGGCAATCACACAGGCTGGTGCTGAACTCGTAGCTGTCTATGGAAGAGATGAAGAGAAATCCAAAGAATTCTCTCTGCAGTATGGGATACAAGCCTTCACAGACCTGAAAGCCTTTCTCTCCTGTAATGATATTGACGCAATTACCATTGCAACCGCTTCGGGCACACATCTGGAGATAGGTGCTCAAGCTGCACGACAAGGCAAGCACATCCTTTGTGAAAAACCTCTGGAAATCACGCCCCAGCGAGCCGACGAATTGATTAAAGTCTGTGCAAAGAACAATGTGCGACTGGGAGTCTTCTTTCAGGCCCGTTTTGACGAATGCACACGATTGGCAAAAGAAGCGATTATGCGTGGCCGTCTCGGGAAAATACTTCTGGCTAGCTGTCAAATGCGCTGGTACCGCAGTCAGGAATATTATGATTCTGCCGCCTGGCGTGGCACCTGGGCTCTTGATGGCGGTGGCTGCTTGATGAATCAGGGCATCCATACCATAGACCTGCTGCTGTACCTTGCCGGGAGTCCTTCTGTCGTCTCGGCCCTCCAGGGCCCAGTGACTCATCAACGGATCGAGGTTGAAGATAACCTTTGCGCGGTTGTACGTTTTCAAAATGGTGCCATCGGAACCATTGAAGCCTCAACCTCCTGCTCGCCGGGTTTTCCTCGACGGGTCGAAATCTCTGGAGAAAATGGAACCATAGGAATTGAGGGTAACCGCATTGTTCGTTGGGAATTTGCTGAACATCAGCCAGAAGATGAGGAAATAATGACAACTGGCGACGCGAGTATCGGTGGTGCTGCTGACCCAAAAGCCATCGATGTTGCCGGCCATCGTCTGGTCGTTGAGGATTTTGTCGAGAACATAAGGAAGAACAGAAAACCTTTTATTGACGGCGCTGAGGGGAAGAAGGCTGTTGAATTTGTTTGCGCAGTTTATGACTCTATTCGCTCCGGGTCAGCGGTTAGTCTGTAGTGATGGATGGTCGATCCGCCAAAGAGGAAGATTATGAATAATACGAGTAAACCCCAGATAGGTATTATCGGCCTGGGACTGATGGGCTCTGCGATGGTGCAAAGATTAATGAGCCTTGATTACCAGATAACAGTAGTCGCTCACAAAAACCGTGCACCTATCGATTTGGCTGTCGCAAAGGGCGCCAAGGAAGAGACATCCCCTGCTGAACTCGCAAAATCGAATGAAATCATTATGCTCTGTGTCGATACGAGTGCAGCAGTGGAAGCGGTCATGAGGGGTGAAGAAGGGGTTCTGAAACAGCTTCAACCGAATAGTCTGGTCATCGATTTCGGAACCTCCATCCCGGGTCTACCAAGAAACTGGCGCAGGAGTGTTTGACCAAAGGGGCCTCAATGATGGATGCCCCCTTAGGCAGGACACCAGCTCATGCCGTGGATGGCTTGTTAAATATAATGGCCGCTGGAAGGATCACTGATTTTGAGCGTGCCAAGCCTGTGCTGGCAGACCTTGGAGAGAATGTGTTCCATGTTGGCCCAGTCGGTGCTGGGCACACACTGAAATTAATCAATAATTCCTTTGCAATGACGACTGCCTGTGCAATGTCCGAGGCGTTTGCTATGGCCGATCTCGCTGGGTTAAACCGTAAAACATTGTACGACGTCATGTCAGCAGGGCCGCTTAGGTCCGGTATGATGGATTTTATCAAAGCCGCTGCGGTAGATAATGATCCCGGCAAATTAGCCTTTTCGGTATCCAACGGACTCAGACGTTGGCTATTATCTGGATATGGCTGAAAATTTGGTGTGCAAAGTTTTGTTTCCCCAGCCGTTAAGAAGACTTTAGGTCTGGCTGTGGACTCTGGTTATGGTGACAAAATGGTGCCGAGATGGTTGATTTTATAGCCGATGTCTTTGGTGGCAGCGGAATCTGGAAGTGAGCTAAATTGCCGGATTAAACCATATCCTGAACAGAAGTAGGGGACGTCCTTAAATA
>PVMK01123300.1_pt1 | contig 49830 bp, 48 predicted proteins | sample 1853481 | NCBI WGS metagenome assembly PVMK01 (sample SAMN08533507, study PRJNA380276) | Marine sediment metagenome, whole genome shotgun sequencing project.
TCGGGAAGGGTGAACCCTCCCCGCCCTCCGAACCGTGCATGCGGTTCTCCCGCACACGGCTCTCCAGTCGGTGGTTTCCTCATCGGGATTGGCGCGCCAGAACGTAGGCATTACGCATGGTGAAAAGCCCCCGTTCAGCGAAGAAAACATTTGGCCATTGCCTATGATCACGATCAGTTTTGCCAGAACCTGGCCGCTTTTTCTGCTTGCGCAAAACAGCTCTTAAACGCCGGCGAATAAAGCCATCAAGAGAACTAAAGGTGTAATGATGCGCGTGTTTGAAATACCCAAACCAGCCCTTAATGGTTGGATTGAGATCGGATATGATTTTCTCGATGCTGTCACCTCGGGTTCTACGAGTCTTTAGGCGAATTTTATCCTTAAATTTCTTAAGACTCTTCGAACGTACGTAGTGCCGGCTTCCTTCAAACCGATATCCTAAAAATTCAAATCCGTGACCATTTTCCAGCCAATTGCCGATATGGGTCTTTTCCGGGCTCAGCTGCAGGCCGTTCTGATCAATCCATGATTGCATCAGTGATAAGGCGGCCTTCGCTTCTTCTATACTCCGGCAGAGCACAACCCAATCATCTGCATACCGTATCATTTTGTACCCATTTTGGTACAAAGTGAGATCCAGCTGGTGAAGATACACATTGCTTAGCAAAGGACTGAGAACCGCTCCTTGCGGTGTTCCGCTAATGGGATTCCAGCGTTTCATGCCCTCCATAATTTCCTGCTTAAGAAAAAGTTCTATCAAGTTGAGGATCTTTCCATCACTCACTTTCTCCCTTATGCGATCCATAAGAAGATTATGAGGAATCGTATCAAAATAGCTTTTGACATCAGCATCCACAACCCATGTGTAGCCTTCTTTTAACAGTCGATCCACTTCTCTCAATGCATCTTTACATCCTCTCCGAGGTCTGAAGCCATAGTTTGTTTTGAGAAATTCTTTCTCGAAGATAGGCTCCAGAACCATTTTCAGAGCAGTCTGTACAATACGATCTTTAACGGTTGGGATACCTAACGGGCGGGTCTTTTTCCTGTCTTTGGGAATATGTACCCGTTTGACAGGAGATGGCCGAAAAACACCATTACGCAAATCTCTTTCCAACTCCTCTAAATAAAACTGAGTATTAGATCGAAAGCGTTTAATACTGATCTTGTCTACTCCTGCAGCACCTTTATTGGAGGCCACCTTTTTCCAGGCTGCCTTTAAGGTTCGAGGATCATAAACTTTATCGATCAGGCTGTACCATTTACCTCCTTTCACCCCGTTAACCAGGGCTGCCAACATACGCTCTGTCCATACCGATGCTTCCACCCAATCCCATCGAACAGGGCTACAGGTTTCTGCCCCTTGTTTAGCCGTTTCCGGCACTAACGAGACGAATTTAAAATCAAACTCCAATTGCATCGGAATTGACATCACACATCCAACCTTCCTGCCCCCCTTTCCTCGCCCTGGTTTTGCTTCCCAGGATTTTCGACAACTGTTTGTTGTCCGCGGTACTATGAGGGCTCTGAATCCTGCAATCCTTCACCCAGGGCTGCAGGCCTCCCCACTTACTGCGTTTTACCTTCCCGTCGTTCCACCTCCAACCACGTGACGCATCCGCACATCGCTTTGTCCGCCACGACAGCGTGTACGGTGATTTTCAGGCTTCGCCCTAACGTTGGGGGCTCGCCAGTACATCCCGCCGAATCGAGTTCGTTATCCTGCGGACCGACAGTTCGCCTCCGGTTGCTTCCCACCCCGCCTCACGACGACGCAGTTACCTTCAGCTACGGAGCTGTGGCATGCTCCGACATGGACTTACACCATGCTGATAAAACGCCATCATGGGCGCACAACGAAACCGCTTCGCGGTAGCTTTAGTCTCAGTTTTCCCAACATCTTTTGAGATTTAAGATTATTTTCTTTATTTGTCATTTATTGTAAAATTTTTGCACGGAATTAGAATTTTTAGCTTTTCATCTTTTCAAGAGTATGCAATATTACTTACTGTAATTATAATGAAAAAGAGAAAGTGGATACTTTACCCATATAGCATATTTCATGCCAGAATTAGTCGCGGCTTCGCACATCTTTGTTTTATCAATAATCCCGCACTAAGATCCACAATCTAATTTTCTAACACGGCCAGCGCTTGATCGCAAAGTTCTGGCTTTTTTTTCGGCGGGACTATGGATAAAACGCTTATTAGATATCAATTGTTCAATTTCGGTTCAGATATTCCAACAATCCCCAAATATTGATTCAGATTTCACCTCAAATTTTGAGAGCTATCGTTTGTATTCCTTTTAGGTTTTATGATATGCATTCCGAGAATTATTGTAAAAAATTTCGTGGGTCAGTTTATCCCAGTTATCATAATAAGTGCGAATTGAATTTATAATAACCAATGTTAAATATATCTGGATCAAAAAGATGGTATCCCAGTTTGATTCTGGCGATGGCCCTTTTCCTTTTTTTATCTTTTGCCGCAGCAGCTCCCGCCGCCTGGGCGGAAGAACGCCTTTACGCTCTAAATTTATACGCAGGCCGCTTAACTTCAAATCATTGGGAAGAATTTTTTAGCAGCGAATTAGATTTCAAAGATTCTTATTTGGTAACGGTAGCGTTAGCACGTCGTATTGGCGGATATGAGGACAAGGCGAGTTTTGAGATCGAAGGTCAAATCGTTAAGCATTTTAATATCCAGACACACTGGGAACTGAACGCGCTTATTGCGGCTCGATGGGAGGCTTTCTGGTGGGATGATGTCCTTGACACAAGCGTGGCCTTTGGTTTGGGACCCTCCTATGCCACAGATACGCCGGAAATTGAGGTAGAAATAAATGGAGACGCATCCAGGTTCTTGGTTTTTTGGATGTTAGAGCTGGCCCTTGGCCTGCCTGCCTATCCCAATGCCGCATTAATTACACGCATTCATCACCGCTCCGACGCTTTTGGTTTAATTGCCGATGGGGGCGGTTCCAACGCTCTTGCAGTTGGCCTAAAATGGCGATTTTAGACCACTAAAATTTGAGCGATATCATTTTTTTGCGGTTTGTCCTTTTTGATTTTTTGTGGTTTTTGGATATATGTATTAAACAAGGTTTGGTTTCAGATTATGTTCATGTTAAGATATGACAACTTCTGATTAGTGTCTAAACACGGCCTTAACTCGTATATATCGAATAAGCAGGCGCTAAATGCAAATACCGTTTCTCAGCCAACTGATAAACTGCATTCTATATTTGGACCTCAAAATCGCCTTTCTAACAATATTGACACTTTTCTTTTTACTTCCGTCACCCGCGCTTGCCGAGAAAGAAAAAAAAGAAAATGTTTTCGATAATTTTACACTGTACTGGGAAAATGATACATTTGGAGGCAGTGACAGCAATTACACTAACGGGATCCAACTAAGCTGGAGCACTCCTTACTTGGCAGACAACCAAAAAGATGGACACCTGCCCGGTTGGAGTTATCCGCTCATCAATCGGCTGCCTTTTGTAAAAAACTCGACCGCTCAACGTGCCATATCATTATCGCTCGGACAAATGATGTTTACTCCTGAAGATACACGAACAAGTGAACTTATCGAAGACGATCGTCCGTATGCGGGCTACCTTTATTTCGGAGTCGGATTTAATAGCATACTCAGTAACCGAAAAGATACCTGGCAATTCAATGTCGGTGTTGTAGGCCCCGCTTCACTTGCCCAGGAAACACAAGATTTTGTACATGACTTGATTGGATCTCCACGCGCTCAGGGTTGGGATAATCAACTTCAAAACGAACCGACAATAGAAGCTGTTTATGAGACCAAGTGGCGGGTGCTGTACTCACAGAACCACAATGGTTTTGGCTATGATTTGATACCTCATATAGGCGGACGGCTCGGCAATGTTGCTATTTACGCAAACGGTGGTGCCGAATTTCGTCTGGGGTGGTTTATCCCTGGCGACTTCGGCAGTTGCCCAATTCGGCCGGGATGTGAAACAAACCCAGCTTTCAATCATGATGAGACCGGAGATTTCAGAAAAATTCGTACCAGCTTCCATTTGTTTGCAATATTGGATAGTCGTTTGGTATTAAGAAACATTTTTCTCGATGGCAATACATTCAAAGATAGCCATAGTGTGGACAAGAAATATTTTGTTGCGGACCTAATGGTAGGCATAGCAGTTTACTATCGCAAGTTTAAATTCAGCTATGGTTATACATTTCGGACCAAAGAATTCGAAGAACAGCTTGATCCGTATGGCTTTGGGTCCTTCACGGTCTCTTTCACTTATTAATAGTTGTATCATTGTCTCAAATTGCAACCAAGCAGCTGTCGAGGTAGTTTGTTTAATCTGGTAGAGGTCGCCTCGACATTATATCTCCTTTCAAAATTGTAGATAGCTATATTTTTTAAAAGAAACCCAAGAATACAGATACCTGCTATGTATCCAATATCTTAACAGTGGGTTCAGAACCTGTGATATCGTTTTTCAATAAGGGCAAATTCATTTAACTGGGTTTCACTTTTTGATTTTTTATGGAAATTATGCGATATATGTAATAAATTGTTTATTGATTGTAATATTGGTAAGGATACTCTGCGAGCTACGCTTAAAAACTCGTTCGTCTCCCCAACATTTACCTTTAAAAAAAGTACTAGCAACCTGTAATTTTTATTCCTAAATGAGAAAAATGGTTAAAGATCCATATAAAAAAATAGCAAAGACATATGATCGATATGTTGAGCCCTCCATTGCTGTTCTAAGGCAGATAGGAATGAAAATGTACACCCCAAGGGAGGGGATACATGTGCTGGATGTAGGATGTGGGACTGGGACCAACTTAATGCTTTATCATGAAGCTGGCTGCAACGTATTTGGAATAGATCTATCTCCTACCATGGTAAAGATAGCTCAGAAGAAACTAAGGGATCGTGCAGAAATTCGAATAGGTGACGCATCAAAAATGCCATATTCAGATGATTCTTTTGATTTGGTTACAGGTTTTTTCATCTTGCACGAGATGCCAAGTCAAATTCGCCCGGCAGTAATTAGTGAAATGGCGCGCGTAGTGAAACACGATGGTCGGATTTTACTTATCGACTACCACCTTGGGCCAATTCGCTTTCCAAAGGGATGGATGTATAAGGCCATCATTCTTTTCTTCGAAATTATGGCTGGCCGTGAACATTTTAGAAACTATCGTGATTTCTTATCAAAAAATTGCTTGCCGAATCTCATACGCAAAAAAAATTTTAGGGTATCGAACGAGAAGATTGCTGGTGGAGGGAATGTAGCTTTAATTTTATTAAAATCAGTATGAATATAAATCACAAAAGAAAATTATTTTCGCACATAGATATTCTGATATTCGGTGATTCTCAATCATTGATAAACCATTATGACCGACAACACGATAAAGAATTAGAAATGACCTTAGCTCGCCTAACGACCCAATTTTAGATTTCTGCCTTTTATCAATTGTTTTTCGACAGGTGATGATAATTCAAGATTAGATCAGCCAATCGCATTTGGAATAAAAACCGGAGCCGAACTATTTGCCAACAGTGGCCCTCATACTGTCAAAATGCTGGGCGGCTGATTGGAATATAATGAAGTCCAAAAGCTGCTCGGTCGTCACTTCGCCTCCAAAGGCGGGCATGCTGCCTTTACGGTCGAGTTCGTCATCGGCCAACCCGGCAGCGAATGTGGCCAGTTCAGCGCTATTTTTTCTCAGCAATTCCAGGGCTTCGTCCTTGGTGCAATCCACATGTTTACGGGAATCCTTTTCGGACATCGCATTGATCTGATCCATGCTCAGGGGTGGTAGATCCTCACTTTTAACAATCATTGCTGCCATTTTTGATAATGCAAAATGTCCGGCTCCCACGTGTCGCGCGGTGACACCTACGGTCCAATCTTCCCAGTCGCAGACTTTGTTCCAGTCACTTCCGGTTAAACTTTCCACAAATGTGATCACTTCATCCGAAAATGATTTGATTCGTTTGGATATATCTTTGGCTCGCTGGCTCATGCTTTTCTCCTTTTTTTAAGTCTATCGTAAAGATAGAACCATCAACCGCCACCATCATCTCCGTCACAGCTTAATGTTCACAAACAAAGATAATAGGACGATACAAAAAGCTATGGCTGTCCTTAAGTCGTTAATGGATGGACGAAAAAATTTGGTTAGACCCGTTTGATGTTTGCCGCGCATTTGGCACAGGTCATCTCGGTCAACGGCAAAGTCATGGTTTATTCCGTCAAAAAATCTTTATCCTTCGCGTAATTAATATGTAATTTATGAGAAATTGATTTTATCAGAACCGGTAATACTTTCATTTTTTCACCGAAAAAAGAAATTATCAGGAATCGTTATCTTCATCACCCTTCCTGGGCGGCGGCAACGTCAGTTTGAAAATCATCACAAAAAATATTGCAATCATGCCAGCTGCCCCCATCAATCCCATGCCTTTAACACTACCTGACCGGCCGGCAGAATCTGCAAGGAACTCGGTGGTGGTAAAGCTTCTATAGATATCATATGCGGGATCCAAATTTACTGCTTTTTTTAAATCACCCTCAGCCCGTACGTTCTCCCCTAATTCTCTGTATGCCTTAGCTCGTGTCGAATACGCCTTGCCGATGGTCCGTTTGTTGCCACCGATTTCGATTGCTCGGGTGGCATCCTGAACTGCAAGATTCAACATGCCCTTAAGACGATACGTTTCTGCGCGATAACCATAAGGCTCAGCGAGTTCAGGCTTCAATTTAATGGCTCGAGTCAAGTTGGACACAGCTGAATCATAATCGTTCTTTTTAAAATATGCTACTCCCAGCATGGCGTAGCCATTTGCATTTTCAGGGTTCAACTTGGTAACTTTCAGAAAATCATGAATCACTTCAGTGTAATGTTCCTGAAAATAGTAGAGCATCCCCCGTTCTTCATACGCGGCAGACAACACAGGATTCAATTCAATGGCCCTGGTGAAATAGTTGATCTTTGTGTTCGCCATAGTGCTGTCCTGACCGAGGTTATAAAAATGTGCGGCATCATACCCCCAAGCCGGCACGGCGATATAACATATAAAAACAATAATAATTGATAATAATTTTTTCATGATTCAACCTCGATCTTTCCTAATGTAAATATCAGTCCATTGTTTTCATCTAAATTACAAGGATGCTGCCATAAGAATATTCTAATGCCCACTATGCCACAAAGTGGTACTTTTTAGGAGACTTGTCAATACCTATCCAAAAAATTCCTGGCAGTAATGAGGCCGGCCTGGTCGCTATCCATCAAACCGGCTGGACAGGTTTGGTGGCCAAACTTTTTCAACAGTCGTGCGGGTCAACGGATTATTTTTAACAAGGCCGTTTTGCCTTTTCACGAAACCATGATAGCTTATCAAAAAAATGTTATTCCGATTAACTGAAAATATAGTAAAAAACTAATAATATTCTAATAGTTATCAAATTCCTTAATTATGTAAGTTTTTATAAACTCAGGCGACTTAAATATAGATTGTGTTATTATGTTAATGTTATCGATTATCGACTATAGGTAAAATATCATGCGACGAATTGTATTAAAAATTGGTGTAATTATCATAACTTCATTTTTTTTCCTCCAATCTGGAACAGCCTATTCTTATGTAATACGAGTGAAGAATAAAACCTACATTGTTGATCAAACCGGAGAAAAATGGGATGTAACCCAAGCAAAATCAATTGGATTCGATCCTCATTGGTTTCAATATGGTATCGGAAAAAATGCCTTCACACCGCTTAACGATTCGCACCTGAAGGATAACCCTTCTTCTTTAAGAGATTCCCGTGTGATCGGCATAGCGAATGAATCTGAGTCACAAGCCTATTCTATCTCCAAACTGAGAAGCCATGAGATTGCAAATACAACTTTAGGCTCAAACCCGATTGCAGTAGGGTACTGACCTCTTGTTAATTTAGCGGCTGTGTACAGCCGCCGGATTGACGATGTCACCTTGCATCTTGCACCCTCTGGTTGGACTTATAAAAACACCTTTGTTTTGTATGACCTCGAAACCGGAACATTATGGTATCCCTACAGAAAAGGCCTTATGGGTATTCAGGGCAACTATTTTAAGCGATGGCTTCCAAAAATCCCTTCTAATGATACGAGATGGAGTAAATGGAAAGATAATTATCCCAATTCAAAGATATTAGAATAGTGAGAAACAAATAATTTGTTACGCTAAAGTGCTACCAACTGAATAAAATCGAGCCAGGTTCGACCCCAACTTTGATCAAGTGAAGTGTGTATACCCAAACTTTCAAAGATCATAATGGATATTAGCAAGGTACAGAAATCATATATAAAGAAGGTGATCGTATGAAAAGAACTCTAACTAATTAAAAAACAAGGCGCGTTTGAAGATTTCCCTTTCGGACCTGAAGTAATGGTTTATAAAGTTATGGGAAAAATGTTTGCACTTGTGTTTTGGGGTGAATCGTCATTACGAATAAATCTTAAATGCGATCCTGATCTTGGCATGCATTTTCGTGCCATGTACAAAGCTGTAACACCCGGCTATCATATGAATAAAAGGCATTGGAACACCATAACTTTAGACGGCTCAATACCCGATGATGAAATTCATGCAATGATTAATGATTCATATAGTTTGGTGGTTAGAGGCTTAAAAAAAGCTGATAGAAAAAACTTGGCAATGACAAGTTGAAAGGAGAATCTTAATGAGTGCTGAGGTATTGGGTATTTCGGGAAGTCCTATAAAAACAGTAACACGGATAGACTTGTTAAAGCCGTATTGGATGCAACCGGACTAAAATCCGAATTTGTGAAACTTAGCAAAATTAACGTCAGACCTTGCCTTGCCTGTAAAAAATGTGTTCCAGATAACGTCTGTAAAGTTAGAGATGATTTTCCAGAACTTGCTGAAAAAATCAAGAAAGCAAAAGCGTTAATTATCGGTGCATATATTCCCTATGGACAGATAGACGGTTTCACAAAAGCACTTCTTGAAAGATTCTGGTCGATGAGACATGTGAATAACCTGCTTAGGGGTAAACTGTGCGCAACGATTTTGACCGGCCTGATGCCCGATACGTTGGATAGGGTTAATCAATCATTGGCCGCCGAGATAAGAGAATATGAGCGTATGGATCTTGTCGGGCAGTTAACGGTGCAAGGAAATCTTCCCTGCTTGACCTGTGGCGAGGGGGATGAGTGTGAGATGAGTGGGCTGAAAGTGATGTATGGTCCAAATGCCAAGACATCCGATTTCAGATACTTACGGGTTGAGGATCAGAATGAAGTATGGGAAGAAGCAACGCGAATCGGTCGTCTGATCGGTGAACGTTTAGGGACAACAGTTAAGGGACAAAAAGCTATATAACCAATTCTTCCTTCGGAATGCAAAAGCCACGTCCGGTGAAAAGCAGTGTTACAGATACTGCTATTATTCCAAGTGTTGAAGTCGGTTCAACTGGTTGTGATATCATATTCCGATAATTGAACTGTCAGGTGATGTATCAGTTCCTCTGTTAATTACTAAAAACCAGAAAACGTGTGTGTGCATATATATTCATACATGAGAGCTATGGGCCTTGGCCCCCGGCCCTACCCCCTACCACACCCACCCCCACGGGTCATTACATTTTCACTTGACATCCAAACGTCCTTACTATATTGTATTTAATAGAGATTCTCGTTTTGATGGTTGATCTGCATCCCATTTCGATTCTATTATGACCCATTTCTTGCTCATCGAACCCACTCACAAAGGTGTTGTCAATGAAAGAGAGACGTCAATATAAAAGGTTAACTATCCCACTACCTGTAAGACTTAAAGTCATGAATGGAGGAAGGAAAATGGTGTTAGATCTTGATGCAAAAGACATATCTTATTCTGGAGCATTTATTCCTACATTAACATCTTTTCCAGAAGGAACAAGGTTTATTCTGGATTTCACCATTCCAAGTGACAACAATAAAGAATTTAAGGACATAAAGAGTTTAGAAGGTTGTGCTGGAAGGATGGTACGTTCTGATCCTCACGGTATTGGCATACAATTTGACAGAGAATGTCAGATTGAGAATTTAAAAGCTTTGTAAAATGCAGTAGCGGAGATCAAATTCATTTGCGTGTTGATTCTCTTAAATCCTTATATAGTAGGCTTTTACCAGTTGACATTTTGTTTTATTTATTATAACCACTTTAAAAAAAAATTATTAGGCGTTAATTCAAAACAAAGGGGAAAAACAGATGACAAAAGCAGAATTGATCGAAAAAATGGTTAAAGATGCAGGTATTACAAAGATTGCAGCAAAAGCAGCATTGGAATCATTTCTTGACGGTGTTAAAAAAGGGCTGAAGAAAAGAAACAGCAGAGTGACTTTAGTAGGTTTTGGAACATTCAAGAATGTATATCGAAAAACCCGAATGGGACGTAATCCACAGACAGGTGAAAAGATTAAGATTAAGGGCAGAAACGTTGTCACTTTTAAGCCGGGAAAAAATCTCAAAGAATAAATTTGAGATTAGCATTTTTTACTGTCTTCTGCAGGGCAAATCCATTTCACTGGGTTTCGCCCTTTTCATTTTATGGTATATGTAATCAGCATGTATTGATTTCAGGTTGTATGTATGGCAAGGTATCAATTGTTCAATTTCGGTTCAGATATTCCAACAATCCCCCAAATATTGAATCAGATTTACCTCAAAATTTGAGGGCTATCGTTTGTATTCCTTTCAGGTTTTATGATATGCATTCCGAGAATTATTGTAAAAAAATACGTGGGTCAGTTTATTCCAGTTATCATAATAAGTGTGATTTGGATTTATAATAACCATGTCAAATATATCTGGATCAAAAAGATGGTATCCCAGTTTGATTCTGGCGATGGCCCTTTTCCTTTTTTTATCTTTTGCCGCAGCAGCTCCCGCCGCCTGGGCGGAAGAACGCCTTTACGCTCTAAATTTATACGCAGGCCGCTTAACTTCAAATCATTGGGAAGAATTTTTTAGCAGCGAATTAGATTTCCAAGATTCTTATTTGGTAACGGTAGCGTTAGCGCGTCGTATTGGCGGATATGAGGACAAGGCGAGTTTTGAGATCGAAGGTCAAATCGTTAAGCATTTTAATATCCAGACACACTGGGAACTGAACGCGCTTGTTGCTGCTCGATGGGAGGCTTTCTGGTGGGATGATGTCCTTGACACCAGCGTGGCCTTTGGTTTGGGACCCTCCTATGCTACAGATACACCGGAACTTGAGGTAGAAATAAATGAAGATACGTCCCGGTTTCTGGTTTTTTGGATGTTAGAGCTGGCCCTTGGCCTGCCTGACTATCCCCATGTCGCATTAATTACACGCATTCATCACCGCTCTGACGCTTTTGGTTTAATTGCCGATGGGGGCGGTTCCAACGCTCTTGCAGTTGGCCTAAAATGGCGATTTTAGACCACTAAAATTTGAGCGATATCATTTTTTTGCGGTTTGTCCTTTTTGATTTTTTGTGGTTTTTGGATATATGTATAAAACAAGGTTTGGTTTCAGGTTTTGTTCATGTTAAGATATGACAGCTTCTGATTAGTGTCTAAACACGGCCTTAACTCGTATATATCGAATACGCAGGCGCTAAATGCAAATACCGTTTCTCAGCCAACTGATAAACTGCATTCTAAATTTGGACCTCAAAATCGCCTTTCTAACAATATTAACACTTTTCTTTTTACTTCCGTCACCCGCGCTTGCCGAGAAAGAAAACGTCTTCGATAATTTTACACTGTACTGGGAAAATGATACATTTGGAGGTGCTGACAGTAATTACACTAATGGTATTCAACTAAGCTGGAGCACCCCTTACTTGGCAGACAACCAAGAAGATGGACACCTGCCAGGTTGGAGTTATCCGCTCATCAACCGGCTGCCTTTTGTAAAAAACCCAACCGCCCAACGTGCTATATCATTATCGCTCGGACAGCTGATGTTTACCCCTGAAGATACACGAACCAGTGAACTTATCGAAGACGATCGCCCGTATGCGGGCTACCTTTATTTCGGAGTCGGATTTAATAGCATACTCAGTAACCGAAAAGATACCTGGCAATTCAATGTCGGTGTTGTTGGCCCCGCTTCACTTGCCCAAGAAACACAGGATTTCGTTCATGACTTGATTGGATCTCCACGCGCTCACGGTTGGGATAATCAACTTCAAAACGAACCGACAATAGAAGCTGTTTATGAAACCAAGTGGCGGGTTCTGTACTCACAGAACCTCAATGGTTTTGGCTATGATTTGATACCTCATATAGGTGGTCGGCTTGGCAATGTGGCCATTTATGCAAACGGTGGTGCCGAATTTCGTCTGGGGTGGTTCATCCCTGGCGACTTTGGCAGTTGCCCAATTCGGCCGGGATGTGAAACAAACCCAGCTTTCAATCATGATGAGACCGGAGATTTCAGAAAAATTCGTACCAGCGTCCATTTGTTTGCCATATTGGATAGTCGCTTGGTATTACGAAACATTTTTCTCGATGGCAATACATTCAAAGAAAGCCATAGTGTGGACAAGAAATATTTTGTTGCGGACCTAATGGTAGGCATAGCAGTTTACTATCGAAAGTTTAAATTCAGCTATGGTTATACATTTCGGACTAAAGAATTTGAAGAACAGCGAGATCCGTACGGCTTTGGGTCCTTCACGATCTCTTTCACTTATTAATAGTTGTATCAGCGTCTCAAATTGCAGCCAAGCAGCTGTCAAGATAATTCGTTTAATTTGGTAGGGGTCGCATCGACATTATTTCTCCTTTCAAAATTGTAGATAGCTATATTTTTTAAAAGGAAAACCAAGAATACCGATATCTGCTATGAAAATGTACATATCACGTCCATAATTTTCGTGTGATATCGTTTTTCAATAGGGCAAATCCATTTTCGAGGGTTTGCCTTTTTTTGCAATTTTGTAAGAAATAGGATATATGTACTGAATGAGACTCGGTTTCAGGTTGTTCTTATGGCAAGTTATGTAGTTAGTTTTATTATGTTGTGAGAATTTAATTCTCTTCATATAATTTTCTTATCTTATTCATAATAAAAATTAAAAAATCCATCTAATTCTTCTAATTCCCTTTAAATTTGTTTCCATTCTTGATATTCTATTCATGACCTACAGAAGGTAATCTTTCTAGTAGAAAAAGCATTACCCTGTTGTAGTCATTAAAACCCTGATGTCCTGGGCCTCAGAGCAAAAGGAGAACTAATTATTATGATGTCTGAACGCCTGAGGAAAAGAAAAAAAGCTACACTGTTAATGTGGCCTTTAAGGAAGCTTTTTATTCCCTGAAGTCCAACCGCAGAGGTGCCTAGACAGGTTCGAATTATGTTGCAAGTTAATTTTGAATTATGTTGTGAGTCTTTGTAACCTGTTGTTATTAAATCAAATATCGACTTCTAAGGCCTTGGCAAATATTTCCATATATTTCAATTGGATAAGTAGACACACAACATAAGGCAAGAAATCACAAGTCTGATTTCGGTTTAAATTTTTTTTGGGAATTGATGTTTGGAGCACATAATTGTTTATCAAGCCTCCTACTTTCTCCCTGTGTTAGTCCACAGATAGGAATCAAAGTTGTCCTTTTAAGCTATACGAACTCACTCAATTTTTTAAAGGATATATTTGACATACTACATTGTGGTACTATGTTATTGGTTAAGTTAAACAATCCTTTTGGCTATTAGCAATCCGATCTTTCTAACTTACACGGTTTTTTGCCAATTTGGATTGCCTTTTTTAGAAAAACTTGAACAATATCAAAGTATAGGAGGTGCAACTATGAGAAATTACAAGAGTTTGGTATTAATTGTTGCGACCATTATGCTTTTTTCATTTGCTGCAGTTCCCCCAGCTAATGCGATCATAGGTACGGCAGCTCTTGCGGCAATCCTTGCAGCCGCTTTCGTTTCGGCAGTTGTTGTAAATGAGACTGTAGTCAAGTCAAACGATGAGTCGGAACCGGAGCATTCTTCATCAATAAAGAAAACACAAGATAATTTACAAGCATTAAACGAACCGTAAAATGATATTATATCACTTTTGAAGTAGTTATGCCTCTATAGTTATCCAACTTTAGGGGCTTTTTATTTTGCTCTACGTTACCCAGCTTTCGATATCTGCTATGTATCCAACATCTTAACAGTGGGTTCAGAACCTGTGATATCGTTTTTAAGGGTAAATCCATTTCATAGGGTTTGCCCTTTTTCAGTTTTTAATAACCAATTGACATCACCACAATGTGGCATTATCTTTCCAAATATATTTATAGCTCTGATAACACAGAATATAAGGAAGAATTTGAAATGAATGACATTAGATATACTGAACGCCTAACACCTGACAATGCAATATTGGCAATGATTGATCATCAAGCAGGACTTTTGGTCAACTATCGTGATCAGGATGTCACGGTTATGAAAACAAATATCCTTGGCCTTTGCAACATGGCGAAGGTTCTGGATTTGCCATCAATTATAACCGCAAGTTTACCGGCATGATAAACAGAACTATATAATCACTGGTTAGGTTGCGGCAGAGTCGATTTTGATTGACTAAAAAGGAGGAGCAAAAGATGAGCTTTTCAAACAAGGAAGCGCTAATCATCGGAGGTGGCAGTGGAATGGGACTGGAGGCGGCTAGGTTTCTAGTACATAGGGGTGCCTCGGTGACGATAGTTGGCCGCCATCAGGAGAAATTGGAGGGAGCACGTGAAACGTTCGATACTTCCGACAAGGTGCATACCTTTCAGTGCGACCTTACGAAAAAGGATGACGTGGGCAGTTTGGTCCGCCACGTGCGTGATGAGATGAAGGACGTGAAATACCTTATCAACGCTGCGGGCGTTTTCTCCCCTAAGGCCTTTTTGGAGCACACGAGCGAGGATTACAACGCCTACATGGATCTTAACAAGGCCACTTTCTTTGTGACCCAGCAGGTGGCGAAGAACATGGCAGCGAGTGGCGGAGGGGCAGTAGTCAACATAGGCTCCATGTGGGCCCATCAGGCAATTAAGGCCACACCCTCGTCGGCCTACTCGATGGCCAAGGCCGGCCTGCACTCCTTGACTCAGCATCTGGCGATGGAACTGGCGGAATATGGCATACGTGTCAACGCAGTGGCTCCTGCCGTGGTGGAGACTCCAATCTACGGCGCCTTCATCAAACCCGACGAGGTTCACGAGGCCCTACAAGCCTTCAATGATTTTCACCCAATTGGCCGGATCGGAAAACCTAGCGATGTGGCATCGGTGATCGTGTTCCTGCTCTCGGACGATGCAAGTTGGGTAACGGGTGCGATTTGGAATGTGGACGGCGGGATTATGGCCGGGCGTAACCAGTAGTCGGTAAACCGCCAAGTTAACACATCAAGGAAGGCATTAAGGCCGTAAACCTATCATTCGAGCGGACGCGTTACCGCGCCGCTCAATTCCACCGTTACGGATACCTGCTATAAACACACGTATCATTTCTATAAAAATTCGTGTGATATCATTTTTCAATAAGGGCAAATCATGATTGACAAAGAGGACGCTACGTCAAAAAAGAGAATCTGATTCATTATCTGGAGAAACTGGACTCTTTGTTGGTGGCATTCTCAGGAGGTGTGGATAGCACCTTTTTGTTGGCCCTATCGCATCAAACCTTAACGGATAATGTGGTGGCGGTCACCGAGAGTTCCACGACCTATCCCTCCAGGGAACGGGAAGAGGCTATCAAGTTTACCAAAGACAGAGGTATTGAGCACATTGTTTTCCAAGCGGATGAGACGAGTATTGCCGAGTTTGTATCCAATGCTCCGGATAGATGCTATCACTGTAAAAAATCCCTCTCCAAGAATCTTTTGAATATAGCAAAAGAAAAGGGCATAAGTCATGTGGCTTATGCTGCGAATCTGGATGACCTTAGTGATTACCGTCCGGGAATGGACGCGGCCAGGGAAATGGGGATCATCGCACCCCTTGTGGATGCACATCTGAGCAAAGAAGAAATACGATTCCTGTCAAAAGAGATGGGACTTCCCACATGGGATAAACCTGCTATGGCATGCCTCGCCTCAAGGATTCCCTATGGGGAGCCCATTACCACTAAAAAGTTAAAAATGGTGGAGGAGGCCGAAGATTTCCTCGCAGACCAAGGCTTCAGGCAATACCGAGTCAGACATCACGGATCCGTTGCCAGGATAGAAGTGGCGAGCTCAGAGATCAAAAAGATTACTGGACCCGAGCTGAGGAAAAATATTGTTGAGAAATTCAGACAGATAGGATTCTACCATATCGCCGTTGACCTGGAAGGTTATTTTTCCGGAAGTATGAACAGGGTCCTTAAGAACAAGGTGTAGATGTGTCTCAGAAATTAATATTTAAAATAGTCGAAAAATAAGGGACATGTACACGGAAATGCGGGATGCTTATTTGATAATGTTGCGACTACTAATCCCGAAATCATAAATTCAAGACCTGTGATACCTGCAATAACGTCCAAGTATCAAGTGCCTGATTTTTCTGTGATACCTCAATACGATATCACAACCTGAGCTAACCTTGTGAGTTCTGCTATATATTTGCAATCCCAAAAGCCGGTTCAGAAGTTGTGATATCTAAGTCAACAATCCCTCAATCAAGTGATGTTACGATTCATCTTGTCTTTGGAAAATCAAGTATTGGTCTGAATACAAATAAAAACCCAGACCGAATCACCTGGTTTTGGGTGCACATAGGGTGCATTTACCCTATACGATTCATTACGATTTGTTACAATCCATCATCCTAACCTGTTGATAATGCTATAAGTTGCTGATATTATTGAACCCAAAATCGATCTCATAACCCGAAGGTCGTTGGTTCAAATCCAGCCCCCGCTACCAAAAAAAACAAAGGGTTATAGATTTTTATCTGTAACCCTTTTTATTATTGATACCCTATTGATACCCATTTGCGAAAAACCAATTAAATTCGAAAAGGTTTGCCAAACTTCTATTATCAAACAAGTCATTGGAAAAACTGGCAATTTCTCTCTAATGGCTAATTTTCTGCACTATTTTCCAAAACCTCAGAGAAAATCAGCGTAAAGACCAAAACCTTATACTGAATAAAGTCCAGTCTCTCACGATGGCGATAAAAATCAGGGTAAAAAGAAATATTTCGTACCAAAGAAAAAACCCGGACTCCAAGAGGAGAAAACCAGGTTTTTCGGTCTTTAGGTACAGTTTTTTCAATATTTTAATAATTCGATATCACAACTCCTGAAGGTCGTTTTCGTATTCAAGATAAATAGACCTAATGTTTGAAAGTTAAGAGGTCTGCCCCTTGCGCTCAACCATGATGGCCATGGTGCCCAGATCATGTTGCCACCGATCTGTTTGTGCGCACCTGTGGGAAGGGCGGTGGCGTCAGGGGGCTCACGGAATTTCACCTCGATAAGCGCCGATCCAACTCGCGGCACTCCTCTTTGCTCATTCTGGCGCGAAAGAGAACAGCGCGAACAGGTCGGCTGGCCCGTCGAACAGCTTCTGCGCCCGGCCGAACCCACCCCGGAGCGCCAGTGTTTTCCATGTTTCGGAAGTTTCCGGAAGGTCGCAGGTGCGCACGTGCTGAACGACCTCCTCCATCTCCTCGCCGGTGAGCACAGTCTTCCACGATCGAATGCTTCTTTCGGCACGACCCAGGTAGGCCTCACGTGTCTCACTCGTCCGAAGGGTCGGCTCGTAGATGAGAAACAGTCCGTCATCACCTATCGCATTGCGCACAGCAGCCATCAGCTCTTCCTTGGCTTCCGGTGTGAGGTGGTGCAGCGACAGCCCCATCCACACGAAATCCGCAGGCTCCGGTCGCTCGATCATCGCCTCAATAAAGTCCCGCTCCTCCAGCTCCACGGTGCATCGCAGGTTCTCGAGATTCCTGCTGGCCAGCTCCAGCGCAGCTTCCGAAAGATCGATCCCGTGGTAGTGGGAGACGGCCGTGTGCCGCAACGCTTCAACAACACCGCCAGCATCACCGCACGCGAGATCGAGGAATCGGAACGGTCGTTCGAACCTGTACTTCAATACCCGCTGGACGATTGCGTACACCTCGCGGTGTGCGAAGTAATCGCTGTCGACCATTTTCTTGTAGATCCGCCAGTGGTCCTTAAACACCTCGATGGCTTGCTGGTCTTCGACGGGATTCGAAAGCGCATGGTGAATGACATTGACCATGATTCTGACTGCTCCAGGTCCGGGCTCAGGCCACGGATTTATCATGTTCGATCTTTTTCAAGGAATAGCAATAAGAATTTGCTTTTCACGATCTGATATGTCAGAGATCGTCTTGTATGTCAATCTGAAAGGACTATCTGATGTTGTAGGCGGTTACATGACGAGATTTACGCGATAGAAGTAAAAGGGTTCCCGAATGGAACAAAAAATAGAGAAAAATGGGGCTTTTTTTGCGGTTTTTAGCGGCATCTGTCTGGCATGCTATATCGCAGTCTTAGCCCTGATATGCAGCGACTTGCGATCAATCTTGCCGGGTGCCGTCTTTGGCAACTGCTTCACTTCAAACCAATAATCCGGCACCTTGTATGCAGCCAGGTGCTTTCCCAGCCATGCCTGTAAATCGCTCAATTCTACTGGTGACGAATCCGGCTCCCACTCGACATACGCTACCAGTATGGCCCCGTAATGCGGATCAGGTACGCCCACCACGCAGCTCTCCTTTACATTTGGATGTGAGTCGATGACATCTTCAACCTCATGAGGTCCTACATTGGAACCGCCATGGATGATAATCTCCCGGATACGCTCACGAAATGTGTAGAAGCCGTCCTTATCACAGGTGGCAACATCGCCACTGTACAGCCATCCATCCCGTAATGCCTCACTGGTATTTTCAGGGTCTTCCCAGTACCCTTTCATCACACTGTCACCTTGTATAAGTATCTCACCTTTCTCACCTACGGTAACGTCGTTACCATCACCATCAACCAGTCGAATTTTATACCTTCTGCCGGCTTACCTACCGTGCCGTTCCGATTCGGCCCGGAAGGTCGGTTGGAGAGATACCCTTCGCACTCAGTCATACCGAAGGCCTGGAGCAGATCATGCCCCATGCGCTTTCTGAAGCGTTGGTAGAGATCATGTGAGGACTCATCTCCGGCAACAAAGCAGGCCTTCAGCGATGATAAGTTCAGCTTGTCGACCAACGGACTTTCCAGCATCTCCAGCAACATGGTTGGCAGGACAAGGGTGGTGTCGACATGAAAACGATCTATAGCCTGCAGCAGATTATCCGCTTCCAACTCGGGCACGAGGACAAGGGTACAGCCTGCCCGGAAGGCTGGCAAAGTTACACCTGAGAGGCCTGCGACATAACCAACTCCGGTGGACACCAGTTGCAAATATTTATTAAACATTGACCGAGCACCCTCATAAGATAGGGATTGACGACCCTGGCCATAGAAAAGGTTCTCCTTGAAAGGATCTCTGACTTTAAGCCAGGCTAAAAGCGCCGCCTGTGCATCATCGCTATAATAAACCACTCGCCCCACCCCTGTTTTATCGGCCTGATAAATAAAAATTTTCTGCTCCCTTAAATCCACATCATCTACTTTCGTATTCAATAGTTCCCCTATGCGCATACCGGTTCTAAGCAGAAGCAATATCAACGCACGATTGCGGACGTGATCAATCACCGACAACAATTGCTTTAAATCCTCCGGGTCAATCGCCCGCGGTAGCCGATCAGGAAGCTTCAGTTTTATCCTTCTCTCCAACAGCTCATAACTCACCACCTTCTTTTCAATTAAAAAGTGCACAAATGCATATACGGCACACATTCGGGTGCGAACCGAATTAGGCTTCAACCCCCGGTCTTGTTCATGCTCAACAAAGCCTTCAATGTCTTCTCTGGTCATTTGTTCCAGATGGTGTTTATCTGCGTTCCGATAAAAGGTTAGAAATTGTGTTAAGGAGGTATCCGCCAACCGAAGTGTATTTGCCCTGCAGTTGCGACGGTATTTATGGCGCATGTACTGCTCAAGATGCTGCTTGCCGGGAAAATCGTTCTTGCTGATTCTATCCAGAATGTGGTCCAGGGTCCGTCGCCGGACAGAAGGTTGTTGAACTGTTATATCCGGCTGGGAAATGTTGAAAGGAAACGTTGAATCTAAATTCTCATTGAAAGGATAGCCCTCAAAATATGAGCGAAGATTGAAGGGATGACATCCGTAGAAATAATTTGGGTTTAAAAATGATAATTGGTCCCAGTGCATATCTGCCTCCTTTTTATACTTTTAATATAAAAATCAGACAGATAATGCAACTAAACCATTTAGGTGCCAATTATCATTTTGTTACGTTTTAATAGCAGATAGTACAGGTTTTGAGTTGATGATTTCGAACCATTTTCGTAAACGTTTGTTAATTAGCATGGATGATTGATACAAAGCAGGAATCATGCATTTTCGATCCAAAGGCCGCAACACAAAAATCGATCTAGTCCACAAGGTAACCTTCAATCACTTGATACATATCTTTCTTCAAAAAATACGTGTTCGTAATTCTCAGCCTTGAGGATTCTTGCAGATTCTCTAATACATTACGGTCAAAGCGAGCGCCGTAAACTTTCTCAACAAATGGAGTAAAAAAATCCTGCCGCCGTCTAAACTTGGGTATTTTTGAATACACCATATCCAGGAGACGAATTTGGCCTCCAGATTTCAGAACCCGTTCAAATTGCCTGATCGCCAAGACTTGAAGGTTATAGGGAAGAACACAACACAAGAACGTAGAGATTATCCAGTCAAAATGGTTAGAAGGAATCGATGCCATCTTGGTGACATCTTCTTGACGACAATCTAACATACATACAGCAGCTCCCCCCCTCTTCTTTGCTATTTTCACCATCGCTTTACATAAGTCGATAGCAATAAGATTTACACTTGAATTATAGTGTCGTAGGTTGCGCCCGGTACCCACACCGGCTTCGAGTACTTCACCGCGGAGATTTCCAACCAGTTGAGGTCGCCAATGTCGATACTGTCGTTCCCATGGATAATCAAGAATGTCGTAAAACCAAGCCGTGACATTATACTTGAGTTCAAGCAAGCGGCGTTGCTCACCTTCTGTTGGGGAGGGCGCTGTCACTTGAAAGCCTCCTTTATCAACTATTGTTTTTATGCCGATAGTTAATTCGGTGTCAATTCAACCTCTATTTGATTTGCTGTTATAACAGATCTAAACACCTTGAAACCGAATTAGAGAGCCTCTTAGCCAAGGAATTTAGAAAAAGATGTTTATCCCTGGCAGTCAGGTTTGATTCAAGAGAATGGGTCTTTAATATTAGACACCAAGCAACTACAATAGACAGGATTTACAAATAATCCCCTATCTCCAAGTTTAATACTCAAACAAGAATGTCCCCTGAATGGCGTTGTGATCATGGAGGTCAATTTCAAGGCCTAAAACTGAGCTCGTCGCTTTGTACACAGAGGCATTGCCTACATAAGCAGGTGAGCCAGAAATCGATGAGAAAGCAGTGTCATGAAGAGTTGTGTCTCTCCCAGTAGCACCTTGGAACGGTTCTACGTCAGCAGTAACGGCTGAACCGATTTGCAAACGCCCTTTGCCTTTTTCCACCTCGAAGGTAATAGGTACGCGATCCACGGCAACTACCCTTCCAATCAAATTAGCGAATTTTGCAATGGGGCCGCCAAGTTTGCCGGTGAAAATTTTCAGGATTGCTTTTTCCTGTTGAAAAGAGGTTTTCTCATCCACAAAGACAACGGCACTCCAGTTGCCTTTTAGGATGTTGCCAGGAATGCGACATAGGATTGCAATGGTAAGGCCTGACATATCCACTCCATCGATCTCCCCTTTGTCAAAATGCCACGATAACGTCCCATCACAGGTGCCACCATCCGGGCCTGCTCCAACCCAGCATGGGCATAGTAGGTCGCAAGTATACAATTCTAATAATCTTCCTTCCAGTCGGTATGTAATTTTGATCACTCCCTTGAATGATACTCATTCAGTATAATTTCTCCCTTAATAAATTAAGGTCCGTTTAAGATTACGATATGGAACCCTAAAGTAACCTCTTGAAGGAGTTAGATGATTGAATCGACATAAAATTAGACAAGAAAAAACGAATCGAGAATGAAGTCAGCTCAGCAAGGAATATTTTCAGTAGAAAATGAATAGAGGTAAAGTGTGGGCTTCATAGCTATTTCTATTATACAATAAGACTATATAAAATCTTGCGTGTCAAGCGAGATTCCACAATGTGGTAGTTTTGATTAGGTGAGAAAGAGATGACATGCATGAAGATATCTTGCCACAACAACAACCTGAAGATGATTCTTGAAATTTACATATACTAAAAAAACGAAATGGGCAAACCCCACAAAAAGGATTGCCCTTATTGAAAAAACGATATCACAAATATTTTTAAGCTCTGATATTTACATTTTCATAGCGAAACTGTCGAAAAAGTCCAATTCTGCCATTTTTTCTAATTTCACATGTTGTAAAATCAGATAGTTATAAACCCCAAAATGATGCTTTTAGTGTTTTTCGACAGTCTCAGCAGGTATCTCAGCCGGTTAATAATTCCTGAATCGCATTTAAAAGCTCTTCCCGTTCAACTGGCTTGGCGAATGTATACTGTCTAAAATAAAAAGATTCATTTAAATAAACTGAGAAACTTTATTGTTACAAGTATTTATTCAGTTGAAATATTTTTATCAAGCCACTTTTGAAAATCTCTAATCCCTTCGTAGTAATTGGGTGAGAGTAGATAAATCCCTTCGTAGTCATTGTATGAGAGTCTATAATTATCAATAGAAATTTCTTTGGGAAGTGGTTTGCTGAAAACTGTATATCCCATTAACTGGGCATTTTTATCATATTGATATACACTACATGAAATAGTATTTAATAGAACTGTTTTTTTTATTTTTTTCTCATCAGATTGTTTGTATAGACCAGATCCCTTTTCCTTATAGAATGCACCTTGAACAGGTTCAAATGCAACAAAGACCATGTCAACAGATAAATCTCCGACCATCTCTTTAAAAACCTGTTAAAAAGTTAGCCGCGCCGCGTAGTTTCATCGGTCTAAAAACCGATTTCTAGTTTAAAATCGATCTGGTTTTTGGGGCTTATATGTTTTCGCTTACCTTTTTGTTCTCAGTCGTCTTTTTTTAACCCTTTAAATCCCCTGTGGGGGCGGTTCATTTTATAACTGAGTATTTGGTTTGCGCAACCACTACAAGCCAGCTTCACTTATGATTTGCTTAAATTGTCACCGAATAAGATTAATACAACTACTTCTCAATTAGGGGGACAATCATGAAAAAATCATGCTGCTAACGGCAGCTTCATCTGTTTCTGGTTTGCTTTCTTTGTTTTTCGTGTCCCCGCTAACTCTAACAATAACGTAGCCATTGTAGTAAATGTGCTCCGGGCCACTATACCATGTTGACTTCTTACGCGAACCTGCTCAAGTCCTTCACGCTTCTTGAGCAAATTGAAAGGTCGTTCGCCATTTTTCCGAATATCCAAAGCCTTTGATACGGCATCACTACCATAAAGAATGCGCTGAAAATAACCGTTGTCAAAATCAATATGACGAAATTGGGGACAAAACTCAGAACGAGGGCATTGACCGGGTTGAGCACCACATTTAAATTCATGGCCTTGCTCTTCTATCCCGATGTACTTCATCGGAATATCACAAAAATCGTCAAACATTACCTGTAAAGTGCCGCGATCAACATTTGCAGGAAGAGAAACTATTGAACTCGGCGGTTTAACCAAATGAACACCGCTTTCCTTAAAAAAGGAGCCATCCGTATCATGGTAGGCTTCATCGGCCGTGATCAGTTTTAAATCCAAACCGATCGCTTTACCTAATCGCACCAAAGGTGAAAGAAAATGGCTGTCATGGTGATTGGCTGGCGCCAACAGAGAAATCAGCGGAAGACTATGCCCGGTCTTTGGGTTGATTGCCGTAAGGGTGTGCATTCGGTAGCCCACGACATAAACGGACTTGTCTCGTTTTTTCCGACGTGTCCCACAATCACAGTCAATATCATCGTAAATGCGTATCTTCTTTCCTTTGATTTTTAATACCGCTAACAGTTGTTGACGATCTACGGGCAATTCAGTCGAGTCGACGCAATGCACAAAACCTTCATCCAAAACCCCACGCTCTTTGAGATGATAAAGAATATATACCATTAAATTAACCAGTTGTGAGAATGTTAAACTTGCTCTGAATTGACACATCTGAACGTGGCTGAGCATCTGCTTACGGTTAAGTGGCAACCCTATAAAAGCCCGATTCTGCTTATTATCCATCCCTATGTAAGGGTTGTACGCTTTGTGCCCTTTATAGTCGTTATCATCACCGCAGAATTTACGATAGCTGATCTCCGGGTGCTTGACGGCTTTGAGCAATTCGGCACGCAAGAAGTTGCTCGGGTAAAGATCCCTCATAGCAGGGCTATAGCCATCGTAGGATAACAGCTTATTTATGATTTGATCGTCCAGGATATCATCGATGAACCTGAGCTCTTTGTCCCTGATGTGCAAAGGGTGGCGACCTTTTTCGGTTCAATTTGAATAGAACACTGTTTTGGCAGCCCTCAATAAATCGCCCCATTTCATCTAAATTCATAATGGCAGCCGTCGGCAATTGGGACTCGATTCCAAGCAATACTTCAATAGGAGTTGTAACATCCTGTTTAAAATCATAATTATAAACAGCTTCATCTAAAACCTTTTTAGCGATGGCTTTCTTTTCTTTTTTTGTCAGATTCTGCCAGTGGGGATACCGAGTTTTCAGTTGTTTTCTAATCTCAGCTTTGATAGCTTTGTGATGCATGGGAAAGTCTCCTTTTGGTAATTTTCTTGCTTGGGATTTTACCAGATTATAGAGGCTTTCTCATGCTTAAGCAACTGATTTCTTATACTTATTCTTAAATTGTTTTAACACCCTTATAGGGTGATTCGTTTTGTTTTGGCATAAAATCCCTCCTTTATATTTTTGGCTCTTCTCCAATTTAGAAGTTGGTATTGCGGGCAATGCTATTTTTGGCATCTTTCAGTTTGTCAGCCCGCTTCCGTGGGGGGCAGATACGCAAACAGGTTGATGTGCGGCAGTTGTCGCCGGAAAGCAAGGACCTTGTATACATCGAAAGTTCATCTACCTGGCTGTTGTTTAGAGCTATGCAATGTGGGCAATCGTTATAGTCATCCCCATAGCCCAATAAAATACAGGGTGAATCTAGGAAATGGATTCACCCTGCAAAAGACTATAAAAATGATAAGCTTAATTTTGTTATTTGAGATTTTTCCCTGCTTTAAAAGTCACGACGTTTCTGCCCTTAATTTTAATCTTTTCACCTGTCTGTGGATTACGTCCCATTCGGGTTTTCCGGTATACATTCTTAAATGTTCCAAAACCTACTAATGTTACTCTGCTGTTTCTTTTTTTCAGTCCTTTTTTAACACCGTCAAGAAATGATTCCATTGCTGCTTTAGCTGCAACCTTTGTAATACCTGCATCTTTAGCTATCTTTTCAATTAAGTCTGCTTTAGTCATCAGTTTCCCCCTTGTTTGTTATGAATTAACGTATAGTAATCTTTATTATTAAGCGGTTATAATAAGTAAAACAAAATGTCAACTGCTAAAAGCATACTATATAAGGATTTAAGAGAATGTATCGTTGAAAATAGACCGTACTCTTATATTTAATTGGGCGCATGAAAGAAAAATATTATTATTGGAATTTTCAAGGGCTCTCATAACAGAAAAACTGTGAATTTCTGAACTCAGCAATGTCAGTGATTTTGAAACAATAAGGTGGATAGAAAATATTTACGGATACACCGAATAAAAAAAAACCAGGGTAAATATAGGAAATGGATTCACCCTGATAATTTATTTGTCTTTTGATATATTTCAATTATGTCTGAAACCAGACACTCGATAGTGTGACGAAATTGCAGTTAGCTCAGCCGTTATCGTTTTGTGATACGGTATTATGTTATCACAATAAAACCAGGCCGCTGATAGCTGGTAGTTATTGCAGGTATCCGTAACGACCAAGCTCATCGGCGACTCTTCGTGCCGGAGGGTGGCGTGTCAGCCCGACATGCGTTCCTCTTCCTTCTGCTGAGATATGGGAACTATCTTGCAGTTCTCAAAAGAGACATTACCTGGCAAATGGAACCTTAGTTGTGCGTTCATGATGCCGGCAGTTTCCATGCCTTCGATCACTTTGCAGTCATATGTGCCTTGCAGCTAGTTAAGCGCTTTTATCAAAGCTTCAGCAACAGCAGCTGACGAAGCAGGGTTTTGCCCTGTTATAATCAAACCATCAACAACGGCCAACGGATTCCAGTCTTCAACTTTCTGGTACACTCCGCCCATTGCGACAAGCTGATCTTCGAGCAAATAGGGTACGACATCCGTTAATTCGACTGCGGCTTCTTCGGAGTTACTAAAACCAGTGACGTCTTTACCTTTGACCAACGGATCACCATTTTGATCCTTGGCCTTTAATAACACCGCAGGCGAATGGCATACTGTCGCCACAGGTTTTCCGGCAGCAATAAAACCTTCAATCATCGCAATTGAATCACTGTCATTATGCAGGTCCCACAATGGACCATGACCACCGGGATAGAACACCCCATCAAAATCTTCCACTTTCATTTCGGCCAATTTAGCAGTGTTCGCCAGTTCATTCTGAGCAGCCTGGTCATCGTCAAATCGGCGCGTGGAATCGGTTTGAAAGTCAGGTTCGTGACTTTTCGGGTCAAGCGGCGGTTGGCCGCCACGCGGTGAAGCCAGGGTAACTTGTGCGCCTGCATCTTTTAAATGGTAATAAGGGCTGGCAAATTCCTCCAACCAAAAGCCTGTTTTTTCGCCGGTATCACCCAGTTCATCGTGTGAGGTTAATACAATGAGTACTTTCATCAGTTAGCTCCTTTAGGGTTTGTTTTCAGTCATTGTGAGTTGATTCGTAGATTGTACAAGAGATTATGCCACATAACGCCGCGCTCACCGGAAAATTAGGAGCGCAGTGAGTAATTTTTCCGAGTGCAGCGCTTTGTTAACTTTTAATATGCACCCTGCGAATAAGTAAGCTCATAACTATGTGAATAGACCTCGAATATGAGACCGAATGGATCCTCTACATAAACCATTCTGTATGGCTTTTCACCAGGATAATACTCTCGAATTGGCATTCTCTGCTTACCACCATGAGCCAGTATTTTTTCTACAAGGCCCTCCACATCAGGATCCTGAACGCAAAAATGAAATGTGCTTGTTTTCCAGTACTCGAAATCTTTTGGCTTTTCGTTGTTTTGAAACTCGAACATTTCTACCCCAATTTTATCACCTGTAGACATATGAGCGATTTTGAAAGAGCCCCAACCAGTACCAAATACATCAATACACATTTGTCCTATCGGTGTATCCGACTCCTCGGTGATTACGGTTGGCTTCATGATTAGATACCAACCCATAACCTTGCTATAAAATTCAACGGCCTTCTCTACATCGGGAACAGAAATCCCAATATGTGAGAATGTTCTTGGATAGTTACTCATGGTATTTCTCCTTAATGAAAGTTAACAATTACTATACAGAATTAATTCTGTATATCTCAATATATCATGGCTTTTACAGAAATTATCTTTAATCGGCAATTTAAATTTTCAAATTTCAGATAACTTACCAGACAACAGGGTATGTCAAACTTGTGATACCTTGCAACAAATAAAGCTATCTTAATCAATAATAAATTTGATGATACGTTTTGATTATCACATAAATTCAGAGAGTTGATAGTCGCACTTAATTGCAGGTATCTGTATCGAAGCCCTGAGAACAGAATTGAAAGAAAAGTGGAATACACTTATCTATTGATTACTCTTGTATGTTATATCGATGACTGTCACCTCCGGTGGTGACAAAAATCGAACCGGCGGCCCCCAAGTCCCTGAACCCCTGCTGACATAAAGCAGGGCATTACCATTGACCTTTGATATACCGGTGTGAATCGGATAGTAGAGCTTTGTAATCAGATTAAAGGGAAAGATCTGTCCTTTGTGGGTGTGACCTGAAAGCTGGAGATCAAACATTCCAACAGATTCACTGCTGATAACCGGCTGATGCTTCAAAAAGAGGGTGAACTTTTCCTTGGGCAATTTTTCCAGCAGCGCCTTTTCAGAGGCTGCACGGTCTGGCCCATAGCGTTTCCTGGCAGGGTCGTCTACACCTGCGATATTAAGAAAATTGGATACGGTTAATCCCTCTCCTCTAAGGATAGTAAAGCCCGCCTTTTCGGTGAATGCCAGGGCGCGATCAAGACCTGCGTAAAATTCGTGATTACCGGTAATCGCAAATTTTCCATACTTTGTGGGTATGTTCTGAAACATATCCGTCAGAGTCTCCAAATCATCCATCTGGCCGTCCACGAGATCACCAGTTGATACAAGAATGTCTGGGTGGGCATCATTGACCTGTTTAAGGATCCGGTTAAGCCGCGGCTTCCCGACAATAAGGCCAAGATGGACGTCGGATATTTGCACAACTCGAAACCGTCCGATTTTTTCGGGTATTTTGCTTGTTTTTACGGTCACGTATTCTGTCCGGATGTGAAGAGCCTCGAAATAGCCATAAATTACTACGGCAAAAGAGAATAAAATAGCGAGGGTACAGAAATTTCTAAGGGAAAGAGTAAAACCAGCGAGAGAGCTCTGGGTTAACATCCTTGCTATGAAATGGAGCAGCCTGTAGAGGTCAAAGAAAAATGAAACTGAAAAAAAGGTAAATAGTAACCCCATCCATGTGAATCCGACGTAGGCCAAACTGCGTGCTAAGGTTTCATACCCGAAGCGCTCGGAAATGCGTACGACAATGGGTGCAACCACCATCAGGATCATGAATATCGCAAGGATTGGGTATGCTGGGAGACCCAGGGTGAAACCCTTTTTCAGTTTCAAAAAAACATAGAGATGCATACCGCCGTAGATGCTCAGGTATACGAGTAGAAACAGGATCATTCAATGTCTCTCCATTGATAACGTTTTCGGGCAGTAATATTTTGACGATGTCTTTTGGATATCACATTAATGAAGAATGTTGATAGTCTTAAATTATTGCAGGTATATGTAACGGCAAAAGTAACCGGACGCCGAGAAGAAGCTGAAATACATCATAATTTCTTAAGGCGGAAAAGTATACCTCATCGCCACAGGCCTCTTGCGTTCCGGTTGACAGCCTGATTCGGCGATTATTGTTGTTCGATTCATTGATCGCAAGGAATTAAATAAATCAGCCCTCTTTGCTGTTTAAACTCCGGAGTAAATTATCTCGATCCAGCGATCGCCCTTGAAGAGTCCACCGCCCCAGATTGCTTCAAGATCAGCCAAAGGCTTGGCAGCGACAGCCTCCTGGGCGGTTTTTCCTTCCGCTTTAAGTTTTCTCAAGCGTTCATAAGCGATTCCGAGCATCTGACGGTAACGAGCTAACTGCGCCTTATCTCCCAAGGGGCCGTGCCCTGCGATAATTTTTGTATTATCATCGGCCAGCGCTAAAACTCTGTCGACACCTTTAATCATCCCCTTGAGGGAACCCCCATGGGTAACATCGATAAATGGATAGAAACCATTGAAAAATAAGTCGCCGGCATGGATAACATTAGCTTTCTTAAAATAGATAAAGCTGTCACCATCGGTATGGGCGTGGGGCACATGGATGGCATGGATACTGTCGCCGTTAAGGTGGAAACTGATATCCTCTGAGAAAGTCACGACCGGTAAGCCTTCCCGGGAAACAGCTTCCCGTTTCATATTGAACGCCGCGATAAAGGAGCCAGTGCTCAGGCGCTCCCGCACATTATCGTGAGAAAAAATCAAGGTGCCGGTCTGACCCAGGTTCTCGTTTCCGCCAGTGTGGTCACCGTGGTAATGAGTATTTATCAGAAATTTGGGGAAATCACCGCCAACCGATTTGATGGCCGCTACAATTTTTTCCGTTAGAGGAGCGTACTGATCGTCAATTAAAAACGTCCCATCTCCACCGATGAACAAGCCGATATTACCGCCTTTTCCCGTAATCATGTATATTTGCTTCGTGATCGGGGTAGTCATGATTTTCACTTCCTCAGATTGTCCGGCAGGTGCAAGTGACATGAGCGCTATGATCAAAACACATAATACTGACAAAATTTTACCATTCATTTCAAATTCTCCCTCATATTTAGTTTTATCAGAGCTATAAATATAACCGGAAAGATAATGCCACATTGTGGTGTTGTCAATTAGCTATTAGAAACTGAAAAGGCAAACCCTGTGAAATGGATTTGCCCTTTTTTGAAAACGATATCACAACTTTTTAACCAATCTCAAAACTTGGAATACATAGCAGAACTCACAAGGTTAGCTCAGGTTGTGATATCGTATTAAGGTATCACAAAAAAATCAGGCCACTGATAGTTTTATTTTATTGCAGGTATCTCAGGTGGGGTAGCCAACAAAATAACGGAAGAGACCATCTGTAGGCGTCAGTTAAGCTGTAGGCATTTCAGGTGCATCCTATGTGGATTTTTCACTTTGACATGATATATTCATACAACTCATTCCATTCTTGATCTAAATCATATTTAGGCATTGTCTTTTTGGCTCTATTATACCAGTAGTTGGAATTACCTAAAGCCCCCTCCTTTCTGTGCAAATATACATGAATCCAATAAGAATCCATTGATTCAATACGCTGTACAATTTTATGTGCACTATCCCAATCGCCATCTCTATCAAGTTCTAATGCCCTTTTTAGTTCATTTGTATTATTAGTCATCTTATTTCCTTTTTCACGATTCCAATTATTAGAGGTTTTTATGCACACCAATTAATTGTATTGATCGGGCTTGAAATAACTTACCAATATTTGGGCTACAAACAATTTAGCAGGCATGTGATATCTGGTACCTTTCCTATAGGTAGATGTTGGGGAGGCGAGCGAGCCCGCAGGGTGTAGCTCGCTGAGCCTCCCCAACTCTACTTATAGGGGATTTCAAGTCTTAAATTTCCCCCAAATTATTCATTCTATACAAATAAAGGTGAAACTCCCCTGTTTAATGAGCCATCAGGCTTTCACCTGTGGCATAATTAATGGGCAGTCTGCAATGAAGCAGCTGCAGAAACGAAAGGAGTTTCACCTATGAAAAAACGAAACATTTATCAGAACCAAAGTCAAGAGCTACTTCATCTTTTTGAGGGGGCTGGAAGCAGTGAAAAAGTAATGTGTGTGCCGATGGATTATGCCAAAAAAGATCATTTGGTGATGTTTTGTAACGGACACGGTGATATTCTGCGAAAACCGTTTTCGGTGAAGAACACTCCAGAAGGCATAGCGTATATTGCTGATCAAGTAACTCGTTCTTGCCGCCGGCGTGGTATAAAAAAGAAGCACGTCTTTTTCGGTGGTGAAGATGCCAATTCATTTGCGGAAAATTTTGTCAACACTTTACGTTGCAAAGGCTGGCTTGTTGCCAGCGTTAATGCGCATGACGCAAAAAAGCAGCGTGGGAATGTGCAAGCCAGTACAGATCGAATAGATTTAATGGGGATTGCCACCATGCTTTTGAATTGTCGTGCAAACTGCTGCCCTGCCCAATCCGGCATCTATCGTAATCTTCGCACGCTTGTTCGTCATCGGCGTAAGCTGGTTCAAATGTTAACCGAAGTAAAGAATCGAGTTCATGGGATTGTCGATTGCCTTTTTCCCGGTTTTCTCAACGAGAATAAAAGCGGCATAGTACCGTTTACACAAAGCTCATTGTACTTGATGGAAAATCGCTTTAGCCCCAAGCAGGTTCATCGCCGCAAACGCAAAAAGCTCATTGAAATTCTGAAAAGATTCGGCACTTCCAAGGCTGAAGAGACTGCTTTTAAGCTTCAGCAATATGCTGTCCAGGTTCTTCATACACCGGTTGAGTACGTCTATACGCTGCAGCTTTCTCTGGTTCAGCATGTCAAACATATAAGGTGCTTGCAAGAAGGCGTTACTCAGCTGGAAAAGGAAATTGCCGTGAACCTGACACAAACCCAGGGCGCATTTCTGACAAGCCTCAGAGGAATTGGTATTGTTTTGGCAGCCGGAGTAACTGCTGAAATCGGAGACCCGAATGAGCAGAAATCACTAAATAACTTAGTCTCATACTCAGGTATTTTCCCTCGGGTAAAACAAACCGGTGGTGTGGATGGCAAAACTTATACCGGTCACGTTGCCAAGCGCTGCAACCGTATTTTAAAAGATTATGTTGTCAAATCAGCTCACCACCTGGGGTTACACGGTCCAGAGGATTTGATGGCCGATTACAAACGTCGCGATGCATCCGGACAGCATGCCAACTTTGGTATCGGCCGTCGTTATTTGCGTATGGCTATGAGCTTGATGAGAACGTCGCAAATTTATCTACCGCCCAGGCTCCGAAAAGCTGATGCTACACTGGAAGAGCGGGCCGGTTACTACTTGATGAGTTGGCCTTTTCTGCGAGATAAATGGAAAAAAGCTGGGGCACTTGAAGCTGCCTTTGCAAAAGATAGGCCTTTGGGTCTATGGCGACAGATAGTACAGGAGTTATATGATATAAAGCTCAAATTATAAGCCCGACTCAAACTGGACTTAACCTTTGCGGTTAAAGGCTTTCGAGGTTTCGGCGGACAGGATGGCTACGTGATATCTGTCGCAGTGCTCCATAAATAGTTGGATGTTACTGACGGCTTTTTACAGAGTGCCTCAACCCTGTCCGCCCGAACTCTTTATTATGGCTCCAAGGTACTCTGATCCTGAAAGCATCCAGAGATCTCGTCATACCAGATTGCCAAAGTCGGGCACTATGGGCAGGGGTTACCACCTGTGAAGCTGAACTTCGAATACCTGAAACTGTGATGATTGAAACTGGTTCGTTAAGATTTTTTCAAAACCGGCCTGGACCGGCATAGGGAGACTGTTGCCTTTTAAAAGGGGAGAATTTTAGCTTGATTTTATCCTGGTACTCTGTAAAGATTTTAGGTTTGAAATTTATGTCACACATAATAGGGACTGTACGAATATTGATGGATTTGATGGGGAAAACATCTACTTAGATTTTTTTAGCTGCTTCAATTCAGTCTGCAAATCTTTTAGAATCTTTTTAAGATCTTTCTCATGCCTCTTCTCCTCCTCCACAAAAGTTTTGAAAAATTTCATAGTAGTATCGCTTGATGCTTTTTCGAGAGCTTTTTGATAATATTTCTGAGAAGCAATCTCCCTTGGTATCGACAGAAGGACAACTTCAATCATTTCTTCCAATTCTTTGATCCTTTTTTTCTTTTTGTCGTTCATAGATTACTCCTCGATAAAGAGACCTTTTTTATGGTTTTTGAATACCCCATCCGCTTGCTGCGGGGAGCATTATCAATGCCAAGTTATCTTCCCGCCATAATATCCTAGAATAGCCAGTACAATGATACTACTGAAAATTGCAATATTGTATATCAACGAAAAAATATTTACTTGAAAGGAAATGTCAGCGATGCAAAACCTCATGATAACAATAAAACAGCTTATTACTAGAAGGATGATCGAAAATATCAATTTGTTCTTAAAAATAGAGGTTAATGTCAAATCATAGTTTAGCCACCAGCTAATTATCCCTGACGCAACCGCAGGAAATTCAAATAGGGTTCCAAAAACAAACGCATAAAAAGCAGCATTTTCCAATGAGGAATTTCTTGAAATCAAAAACAAAAACTGCAAAACGGCTCCAAGAAAGAGCGATCCAATAGGAAAATGGATAAGCATAGGATGAGGATGAAATTTTCTATAAAGGTCTCTTAATGCCTCCATCCTCTCATCTACAGGTGTGTATTCTATTTCGTCTTCCAATATTGCAACCTTCTCAAGTCTCTCTATAACTTCCTCTCCGTGAGGAGCGCCATAAAAAGCGTCTGTCAAATCTTCACCAGCCATATGGCTGTTCATATGAGCACCATTCTTCCAATGTTTACTTTCGCTCACATTATAAATATGGCCTTTATATGCTATATAAGCTGGCTTTCCGTCTTTTCCATTAAACTGTTGAAAATCGCTCTTTTTCATAACGACTCCACTCACAGGAATATTTGGACTTTTCATCAAATATATTCATACATCGCTCTTTTTGCAAGGCTTGAGGGATGATCAGCATTTTTGATCTTTGAGAACAGCTCATAAAAGTCAAATCTCAGCTACTGAGATTTTTCTTAAGACGAAAATTTGAGAGGGATTATACATTTTGGTTATATTTATAAAGGAAGTGAAACCAGGGGTGAGTCACAGTGACAATTCGTCCTCTTTGATAAGTTTTGATTATGTCAGAATATCAAGCACTTGATAATGTGACGTCATTGCAGATATCACAACATTGTTATGGCCTCAAAAACCTGTCATTTATAGCAAATATCAGAATTAGTGGCTGTGTTGCCCTTTGTTGGAGCTGTCAAAATTTTGAAAGGGCAGATTTATTGCAGCAATCAGTTTTATTTCTCTAAGGTAATTATCTACCAGTCTGACTAACAGTCATCGCCGCATAAATGTTGTAGTGGGTTTCCCCAGTTAACGCTTCAATTTTACTCTCAAGATGGACTCTTTCTTTAATCTGTTTCCATCTATTCCAGTCATCTACAGTTTCCCATCTACTGATTACCAAACAGTCGCCGGGATGTTCTAAATCACATAAGGTCTTACCGGAAATATATCCGGGTTGGTGCAGCGCAAGTGCTCGCATCTGCAAGATTAAAGGAACCAATTTTTGTGCATGCTCGCCTTGCTTTACCCTTCTTTTAATGAAGACTTCGATAGCCATATTACTCTCCAAATTTTGAATTTGACTTTATATATTGCGAGGTGGGTTAAATGATCTTCCTTTACAATCTATAGTTCAAGCTATTTACCATTGTACCAGTGCAACGTCAATTTTTGATACATTATTACTATCCATTATCGAGGACGTTTTGCTACCATGGTTGTAACAATGGCAGAAAACACTTCTATATTTTGCTGGTTGGATATTGATGCCAAAGTTCGGACAATTCCTCAATTTTGCTTAGAATGGGACTCGTGCTTTTCAAGGTATGTAAATCGACAAGAAAGCGTATCGCTTGGACGAACAGGATGGTGAAGAATCGATTGCACCTCCTATGAACTCTTCATCTTTACATCAGGCCTTCTTCAGTAAATTTGTTAATACTTAATCAGATTTATCAATTTTTAGCCCTTTTGCTTTTGTAATTTTTCAAATTTGTCATGCCAGACACATTTGTTACAATACGTCTCTGTCTCTTTTTCCACTACGGGTGCCACGGATTCATCGACGTCCGGGTCGAAGCAAATCTCACCATCCGGGCATTCGAATTCATAGGTTTCATATTCATCGTCCGGATCCTTTATATAAAATTTTTCACATCCGCATTTAGGGCATTTCATTGGGGTTACCTCGCATTTTATGGTTTGCTTAAATCATTGCCATTTCAGGGGGCGGTCGATTAGGGCCACAGCAAACATTGACGAAGCCCATTGAACTTCCCGAATTTCTAAAAACCATTAAGGAACTTATGGAATAATCCTATTTAAGACTGCTTTTTCAGTTCATCAAGGGTTTCGAGGTCACAAACATCAAAACTTTGTCCGCAACCACCACAAAGCATCTCGCATTTATCCAGTGTACGCGATCTCCGTTCCTTTAACTGTACGCGACATTCCGGGCATCGGAGGTCAATCGCATTATTTTTATTATCGGAAACAGTTTTCATATTGCTTCCCTTTATCCATATGTTTGTTTAATCTGAATTGTGCGGCAACCGCCTCCAATATGAATTTCATTTATCCTAAAGATTTGAACATTTTCTTTCCTGCACCACATATAGGACATTTCCAATCATCCGGCAAATTTTTAAACTGAGTTCCCTTTTGAATCTTTCCTTTTCTGTCCCCTTTGTCGGGATTATAAATATAACCGCAGCTGGCAGTCTGACATTGGTACATTTCATGAGGTTCTGCCATTGTGCAATCTCCTTTGATTATTCTTTTATAGGTTGCGTCTTTTTTATCGATTTGCGGAAATACTCTATAAACATCTTCCAAAGTAAAAAATATCTTTATTGTATTAATCTACTCCTTCCATGAGTTTTCCACAGCAAGGGGGAATTCTATCACCTTTTTTTAACGCTACATATTTATTGCATGTATAGCAAATGCATTGGCAATCCTCATCAACATAGACCTCAGGATACTCGTCAGCCACGGCACCCTTTTCACCTTCGATTACAAATCTGGCAAATTCACTCTGCTGTGGGATATACTCTCCAATAGGTACCAGCTTTTTGTTGAATCTGGCACAATCAACCATCATCCTCCATAAAGATTGAATTTTTATTGTCTCATCAGGATTTTCAGGTGTAAATTCAACAAGGTTTTTTTCTATGTTGATTTTCATGTGTTTACCTCCTCTTTTAGGATTATAGTTTCTTCAGGTTTACCGCTAATTTTCTCTTGGCATCACAATAAAATGCTAATAAATAACAGCAACAACCATGCCAATGCAGTGCCATCGTATAACTGTTAGTTATTTCAAAAAAATATCTCCAAACGAAAAAAAACAAATGTATCAAAATTAGCGGTAAAAATGAGACGCCAATGTATCATGAGACAGCAAGTCTGAAAATTTTAAACATAAAACCATGATGAAAAAAGCATATAAGGGTGTTTGTATTCCAATTGTGAAATCTGTTTTATTGGATTTAGAGTTGCAGCGGAAGGTTTTATTATCAGATTATTATGTGGGAAGGATATATTTGAGTTATGAAATTTGATTTGCTGGTGGCAATCAAGATACCGTGTCTGAACCTTCAATTTTCCGAAAAGAGAAGATTTCCACCCGAAATAAACCGGGTATTATCTTCCAACGGTCCAAGCTATCTTAATCAATAGATATTTTAACGATACTTTTTGGATATCACATTAATTCAGAAGATTGATAGTCGTACTTCATTGCAGATATCTCAAACATGCACCAGTTAAAAATCCGTATCGAAGTCAATATCAGGGAATAATGTTAAAATGATTATAATCTGGTAGGAGGTAGCCGAATAGGCTACCCCCTCCCTACAGAACGGCTCGTACCGGCCAGGTAAGCCGCTCCTCGATTAGCGACTGAATGTTAATTCAAGAGATTGTTGCTTCTTTGTAAAATCATGTAGAAAGATCATTCCCTGCCTTCTAAACCATTGGAGGTTCATAACAAACCGTACCTCTTTACGCATTACCGATTGCCATCTGTTCATCTTGACCCAGACCCGATGTGCTTCGTAAGGTTTATAACCGGCCCGTATCATCATTCTCTGGAATTTCCGTGGGTTCTTCCATTTCTTCAGTTGCATGGATCTGAGACGACTGCGTATCCACCCGTCAAGATCCCTGAATAAATTGCGGAACTCCTGAATACGATAATAACCGACCCAACCCCTTAAATACACCTTCAGTTCTTGGATGGCCTGGTACATGGACAATGGATTGTTCCTGCGGGTTAATTCCCTGACCTTGGCCTTGAATTTAAGGCGGGCTTTATTGCTCACCCTGATCTTTTCTCGCAAAAGTTGGAATCCAAGAAAAGGAACATCCTTGACCAGTGCCACCTGACTCTTCTCTTTATTTACAGGAAGATTCAGATTGTTCTCCAGGTGACCGGTAATTCCTTCCATTACCCGCTTTGCAGCTCTTTCCGATTTTAACAAAATCAGAAAGTCGTCTGCCCAGCGACAGTACCGATGGCCTCTTTTCTCCAGTTCCTGGTCCAGTTCGTTCAAAACAATATTGGACAACATCGGCGAGAGCGGAGACCCTTGAGGGCAACCCTTGGTCGTCTTCTCGAATTTCCCATCAACCATTATTCCGGCTTTTAGCGCTCTTGCAACCAGCGTTACAAGCCGCTCATCCGCTATCTTCCTACGAACGAGCTTTAAAATAAGGTTGTGGGGAATTTCATCGAAAAACTTAGCCAGATCGATCGATGCACACCATTCATAGCCCTCTTTAACAATCATTTGGACATGATAAATGGCCTGACGCTGGCTGTGGCCTCTGCGGAACCCATAGTTGGACATCGTGAAGTCTGGGTCGAATATTTCTTGAAATACCAGGTTGACACTCTGGCTGACTACCCGATCCATCACCACGGGTATGCCTAACTTCCGCATCTTTGAATCGCCTTCTTTGGGTATCAAGGACCTTCGGGCAGGTTTAAAACGGTAGGTTCCTGCTTTGAGCTTCTCGTGGATAAGCGTTAGAAGCTCATCCTTGCGTTGCTCAAACGCTTCCACCGTCATTTGGTCTATTCCCGCTGCGCCGGCATTCTGCTTTACCTGTTGCCATGCCTTTCGCAGTCGTCTCGGCTCGTAGACCCGTTCTAAGACCTTCACATGTTTCACTTTTTTTTTCTCCGTGACTATCCTGCATTAACGATTGCCGGGTTGCGAACTGCCCTTTGGGCTTGAGACCGGACACCGACTACTCGGCATCCCCTTCCGGTTTTCTGATCTCATGAAATTACTTCGCAACGCTAAGTCGGCTCCTTAATGGTGTCACCATCGCCTCTCGTCCACGGCTTCCCACATCCAATGACGATGTTTGGAATGTCCTGGCTTGATAGCGTATCGTATCGGCACAGGGTAGGATCAATCGTACCATCGTCTTTGCGCCAGGTTCTCCGGCCCATACATTCTTACAATACCCATAACTTCCAGGTCTTCAGGGTTTTATCCTCCGCTCTGTTACCAGGCTTCGTCGGCCCTGAGTCATCAGTACTATCCGTGAATCTGCCACCTTCTGTGCCCTGCCCCGCTTCGGGTTCGCCTATTCGGTTCGGTTTTATGATACCTTTGGCAATAATCGATACCAGCACAGGAAGGCTTCCCTGGGTAAGACGCACTACCTCCCCATATGCCGTCCAACTTCACTTCGGTTTGGTTCACCGGATATTAGGCCTCGCTCAGCCACGCCTGCTCGGCCTCCTCCCCGCTGCCATATAGTTGGTTCGCTGTTCGCTACGTACATGGGTTCTGCCTCATGCTTCCTCCGGACGCCCCATTTCTGGAAACTGCCCTTGCCTTGTTGGCGTTGCCCTTCCGTCCGGTAACGGCGGGCATTTTATGACTTCCGGTTGCCACCGAAAGCTCGGTAAGTGCGCCATGCCAGGCACACGTAGATACCCACGGGCTTACGCCCGTGGCACTTAAAAAGGAATTTGCCAATCTTAGCTTTGGCATTCACCCACGGGCTCACGCCCGTGGTCCTCTGCCAATTTTGATAGAGGCGAGGCCGTAAAAAATGACTTGATTTGACACGATAGAGTAGCGAGTTGGGATTTCCACTGCGTTACAATTCCGATAGGCGGGATCTTCGCTGCGTTTCGACAAACAGCGGGAAATTCAAATTCTAACAATCACCTCTTTTCAACCAAAGCTCTGACAGGCGCCAGTCCTAAGGTTGTACCCTCCTGAATGGCTTTTAATACCGCCCCGCCTCCGGTAAAAATATAATATTTGGGGCTGTCGAGTGCTACGATGTATAACCCGGGTAACAATCGCTTCAGTTCCTGCATCGTATCTCCGCCACCATATAGCTTTACCGCCTCGATATTTTCGTCTATTAGCTGGTCGAGGGCGATGGTACCTTCGTTAAAGTGGGGCGTAAATCCCATGACGGCATTGACAAATATACTCTTTGCACATCGAAATACATTATTGACTTGCTCATCTTGAAAAGATTCAGCCGCAACATCAAGTACGTAATTTAATTTTGTTCCTTTTTTAAGGTTATGAATATGATGGACACGGTACTTTCCTTCAATTTTTCCATCAAGCAAATCCGATTCAACAATATAAGGCAACTCCACGAGCTTTTCGGGGTACTGTTTGGTGAAAGCAACGAATTTTTTCGCAAGCTTCAAATCTTCTTGAGAAATCCCTTTTATCTCCATGCCGTACCTAGCACACAAATAAGCATTATAGATCACGCCTCCTAAAACAAGAAAATCTGCCTTCTCAATCAATGCGTATAAGGAATCAATCTTGGTGTCAAATTTGGAGCCAGCAACGACGGCAACAAAAGGAGATTCAGGATGGAAAATACGTTCAAGGTTTTCAATTTCTTTTTGTATCAAAAACCCTGCATAGGAAGGTAAATATTGGTTAACCCGGACCGTTGAGGCATGAGGCTGCCATGAACCAAAAGCATCGTTCACAAAAATATCGGCAAGCCCTGAAAGCTGAAGGGCGAAACGGTCGGATGTTTTACCCTCGGCCTCTTCACCTTCAAACCATCGGGTGTTAGGGAGATATATGCCGTCGATGCGATTTTCCTTTAACTCTCGTATCAGGTGATTGATGGATGTTTCAATTCCTATATATCCTCGTTTTTCATCACGATAGAATTCAGGGATCTTCATGGTAATATGAAGCTTTTTTTGAAGATAATCGACAATTGGTTGCACAGACGTATCATCGCCTATGTCAATGTCTCCCGTCTTTATATCTTTGGGACGACCCACATGGGTCATAAGTATGACTTTTCCACCGCGTGCATTAATGTGATACAATGTACCAATGGTTGCATCTATTCTGTAAGGGTCATGAATGACGCCTTTTTTTACGACATTGTGATCCACACGAACCAGAACAATTTTATCTTTCAAATCAGCATCCTGGATTAAAGGAATATCAAGTTTTTTTAACATCATATCATCCTTTTTATGTTTTTTATCGGATAGCTCTCAAACTTGGACATTCTTGGCATTCATCATATTTAAGATATTTTTCAAATGGATTAACGGGTGAGGCATGGTTTTTAAAAAGGAATTTATACCACTGGTTCAAAGGCTTTTTTTACTTTAAGCAGCAAAAATACAATTATCAAAATCTAACGCTTGGTGTCAACTTTCTATATGCTGAACCCATAAGAAGGTTATTTTATCAAACGGTAAAAAAACCGAATCTCCTGAATCGCCCTGAACAAAGATAGTGAATATAAAAGGCAACCTTAAAATCATTAAGCCACTGCATGCATACAGTTAAGCAACTCGCTGACTACAACGGTTGCTATGCCGGAATTGATATCGGACATGGCGTAGGGAATGATCAACTCGTTGTTATGAATTAGCGCACCACAGGAATAAACAACATTGGGAACATATCCCTCGCGCTCTTTCTTATGCGGGACAAGCAACGGCTCATCCAGGCGGGCGATGATTTTTGTTGGATTTTCAAGATCAAGCAGCATGGCGCCGATGCAATATTGGCGCATAGGCCCGACGCCATGGGTGAGCACAATCCAGCCTTCATCGGTTTCGAGGGGTGAACCGCAGTTGCCGATTTGAATGAATTCCCAAGGATATTCAGGCTCCTGGATGATTTGGGATTCTTGCCAGAAATGGATATTGTCTGAGAACATGATATGATTGTTTTCACCGTCCTGACGCGAGAGCATGGCATAGCGGCCGTCAATTTTCCGCGGGAAAAGCGCCATGCCTTTGTTTTGTACTGCTTTACCGTTGAGCGTCAAAACGTTGAATGTGATAAAATCCTTTGTTTCGATCAGTTGCGGCAAGATCGAAATATCGTTATAGGCGGTATAGGTCGCATAATAGGTGACTTCTTGCCCGTTATCGAAAAATTGAACAAATCGGGCATCTTCAATGCCCCTACTTTCATTTTTTGAAACGGGAAAGATCACCCGTTCGGATATGCGGTGATCAGGGTGGAAACTCACCTCATAATTGGAGTCCGCAAGCCAGCGTATGATCTTGAAGGTTCTATTTTGGCTTGCTTCAGAAAATAGCGGTTTTGCGCGAAGTATTCCAATTTTTTCTAATAAATCATTATAAGTAAAATCTTCCGGCAGCTGGTTAAGAATATGGGCGGTTATCTTATTGCCAGCCCTCATTTCGTTAAGCTTACGCTGGAAAGGATTGCGTTTGTAAACAGGGTCCAATTGGAGATCCGGCGTTTCCACAAAATCACTGATCGGGTCGAAGAGAAACCTATTATGCCGGTCAAGGACGCCGCTGCGAAATACAATTGACGAAATATGGCCTTCGCCGGTTGCCCGCAGGCTCATGACAAAGCGCAAGCTGCCTTTTTTCAGATGGCTCTGATCAGGATGGGGAACGATAGAAGGGTTAAAAAGGGCAGCCGATTCAATGGCGTACTCTTTTGTAAAATAAGCTCCGATGAGGGCCTTTTGAACATCACTGAGCATTGTATTTCGTGGAAGATAATCCTTCACCTCATTCAGGTGCCGCTCAAAAATGTGTCCGATGTCTTCGTGTCGTACGGAAAAGCCAGCCATTATTTGATTAATTAAATTTTTAGCCGCTGTTTCGGACAAGTTCATTATTCGCTGAATTATTTTAGATATGCGATACCTGTCATCGGGAAGATGAAGAAGGGTGATTACCCGTGATGTATCCCCTACGATCTTATTTGTTTTTCTTTCAACTTTCAGCCCTTGATGGTTTTTTGTTTGCATATCAATGTGTCCTTAATGTCGATTGAAATTATACACTCTGCATCGAAAGTCTGTTCATCAGGACAAATCTTCAAATACAGCCTATCCACAAGTCGATTTTCCAGTTTGCGATCATCTATAGCGGAGGCCGGGCAACTGAGAGGCAGAGCGCTACCAATTCATCAATAACGGCAGTGCCGGCGCACATGACCGTATCTGCGCCCCCCCAATATATTTTTACCGTACCGTCGTCTTCCGGAACAGCGCCGCAGGTAAAGACAACATTGGGCACATAGCCATTTACCTCCCAAGGATCCTCAGGCTGCAATATCCACTGATCGGAAACGCCGATGATGTTGGCCGGATCATCAAGGTCATGCAGGGCCGCCCCGAGTCGATACACTGTTCCGGACATCGTCTTAAAAACGCCATGGTAAATATGAAGCCAGCCTTTGTCGGTTTTGAATGGCGGTGCGCCGGGCCCGATTTTCATTTCATCCCAGTGATAAGCCACCGGCTTTATAATCACCCGGGAATCGCCCCAGTGCACCAGGTCGGGAGAATAGGAAATCCAGATCGACCAGGACGAAATTTCGGAATGCGGCCGGTCCAAACGCACATACCGATCGCCGAATTTTTCAGGGAAAATGACCACGTTGCGGAGGTCGGCCTGGGTGATCAGCGCAATACGTTCCACTTTTTCAAAATCCCTGGTGCGAGCCAGAGCAATCCGCACGCCGTGACGGGAATAGGCGCTATAGGTCAGCAGATACTCGTTTTCTACCAGGGAAATCCTCATGTCTTCGACGCCGAACGCTTCATATTCGGCAAAAACATTGTCCGTTGAAGGTATAAGAAAGGGTTCGGGATGAACCGTAAATGAAAAACCATCCTCGCTGTCAGCCCTACCGATGATAGAGCGCCCGTTTAGCAGATGCGACCTGAAAAGCATAATGTAACGATCGTTATGTTTGACGATGCCGGCATTGTGAACTGTAGCTACTGGATACGGCACATCCTTTCTTGTCAGTATGGGGTTTTTTTTAAAACGTGTTATTATTGGATTATGCGTTTTCATAGTGGTCTGTCCTATAAAATCATTTTAAAATATTAGGCCACCTGTACCGGCTATCTGTTTTAAGATTTTTCGAGGCCATTTTACAGTCTTTCAGAGTCAAGAATCATTTCATAGACTTGTATGTATTCATCGATCATGCGGTCGACTGTGAAATGCCGTTCAACATGGCGACGACAGTATGCGCGGTCAATCTCTTTAATACGTGTAACAGTCTCAATAGCCTCGTCCACGTTGTTGACCAAAAAACCACTTTTGCCGTTTTCGATAAGTTCAGGCATGCTGCCCCTATCAAAGGCGATCACGGGAGTACCGCAGGCCATGGATTCGATAACGGACAGACCGAAAGGCTCATCAAACTGTATTGGGTGCAATAGCGCGCAGGCTTTGCCGAGCAGCCGGTTGCGCTCAACGGGTCCGACGCTGCCGGCATAAATCACCTTGTCGTTGTCTATGTGAGGGGCGACATATTTGTTATAGTAAGCCTGGTCCTGGATAATACCCGCCAATATCAGCTTTTTATTGCAGGCCTTGGCGATTTCAATAGCTTGTCGGGCACCCTTGTCATTGTGAATGCGCCCGAAAAAAAGCAGGGTGTCATCCAGCTGGGACTGGAAATCAAATTGCTTGATATCAATGCCATGATGGATGGTTTTGATATAATCAAGATCCGGCGATCGGTCGGCATCGCTGATGGAAACATAGAACGCTTTGCCGTTGTATTTCTTGTAAACGGGTAGAATCCCGGGCGATGAAAATCCGTGAATGGTTGTCACTACCGGGGTGGTGGTCAGGCCGGTATAAGTCAGTGGAAGGAAATCAAACTGGTTATGGATCATGTCATACACATCGGCATGCTCAAAGAGTTCTGAAATGTGAAGGCACTCCCAAACTTTTGGTATGAGTGAGCGGTCTTCTTCATAGCCCCGCGGGCAAACGGCATTCAGTGTGCCGCTGGTTTGCGAATCCGAAGTCGCAAACAAGGTGACATCATGACCGCGCGCTACCAGCCCTTCGGTCAAGAGTGACGCCACGCTTTCCCAGGGGCCATAATGGCGTGGCGGCGTGCGCCAGGCAATGGGTGAGAGCATCGCGATATGCATGGCTGATCCTTTACCTAATCGGCTTCGGGGACGATGATTGTTTAAGAACCTCGTCGGCATAAAGCTTTTTCAATGTCATCAGCGAAAGCAGCCAGGCAAGGGACGATTCGGCGCCTTGATTCTGGTTGATGCCGTCCGCCATCAACCCATCTCGGCAACCGCCGGTCTTGGGATCATAGAGCGGCATATTCAGATCATTGTGTCCGAGAAACCAATTAAAGCACATGACCGCATTCTCAAACCATGTGTGGTCCCGGGTAACATTAAAAGCTTTGACACAGGCTTCAACCATGGCTTTGGCTTCGATGGGCTGCTGGTCGAAACGTGCTCTGGGTCCGCCTTTTTCATACCAACCGTTGCTGCCGATCGGCACAAAGTGATTGTCTTCGGTTTGGATGGCAAGCAGCCACTTGAGGGAGTTGAGTCCCATATCGATCATGTCGTTGCGTTGCATCCGGTGGCCGGACAGCAACAGGGCATGGGGCAGTTTGCCGTTAGCATAGGTTAGAGCGTTCTCAAGCCAGGGCCAATCGTCTGTTCCATTGTTTTTAAACTGATTGAAAAGCCTGTCGGCAAGAACTTCCCGGATCCTGCGCACATCACTGTCGCCGGAAAATTTATGCAGGTAAGCATGCATGCCCACCAGACAAAAAGCGATGGCGCGGGGCGAATGAAAATTCTCGACAACTCTCAGTGCCTTTTTGAAAAGGGTTGTGCTCATTGCGAGATGCCCGGGATCGCCAAGAAAAGCCACTGATGTACCAAGGCACCAGATCGCTCTGCCATGCGCATCCTCGGATCCGATCTCCTCCATCCAATGCCGTGAATAAGTCATGAAATTGCGAAAGCGCCCATTTTTTTCATTATAGGCATACAGAAGAAATCCGAGATAATGACCGCTGAGAGAATTAAGTTCCAAGCCGTTTGTTGGCAGGTATTTTTGACCCATGGCGGCAACCAATAGCGCTCTGGCATTATCATCGGTGCAGTAGCCATGGGTGCGATCGGGGATGGTATAGTTGGCATGTTGCAAGATGCCGGTATCATCGGTAAAGGCTTTCAGGTGATCGAGCTTGATCTCCGGGAGCTCGAAATTCGTGATGGCCTTGATGTTTTCAACATAGGAATGCCGGGGACGGGGGCTCCGGGTGCGGTTTTGCCGCACTTCACTGAAAACCTTGAGATATTTTCGGGATACCTCCTTCCAAACCGCGTTGCGGGTGAATATATAGGCTTTCTTACGCATGGCGTGCCGGCCGATATCGTTGTCCAGAAGGTCGATGATTTGTTCCGCCATGGCATCCGGATTGCGGAAGGGTACAATTTGGCCCCGGCCTTCGGCAAGCATCTCGGTGGCATACCAGTACGGGGTTGAAATGACGGCTTTGCCTGTGCCCATAGCATAGGCAAGGGTCCCGGAGGTAATCTGGGCTTCTTCAAGATAAGGGGTTACGTAGATATCGGCGATGCCGAGAAACTCACATAACTCTTTAAGTTCAACAAAACGATTTTGAAAAATGACATGCTCGCTGACATCGAGTTTATGCACGATCTGCTGCAGCATGATACGGTATGCATCCCCATGCAATTTTAAAATATGCGGATGTGTTGCACCCAGGATAATATAGGCCACATCAGGGTGTTTTTTGATGACCGCCGGAAGCGCCTGCAGTACATTTTCAATGCCCTTATTTGGGGAAAGCAAGCCGAAAGTAAGCAGCACCTTTTTGCCTTCCACGCCGAACTTGTCTTTGTAGAAGCTGGGATCAATAAAAGGCGTATCTGGAATGCCGTGATGGATAAAGACAATTTTATCCTCGGGCACGGCATAGATCTCTTTGAGGAAGTCAGATGCCTTACGGCTCATCACAACCAGTTTGTCGGACAGATCGGATAGCCTGCACATGACGGCACGATATTCCGGCGCGGGGTCCTTCAAAACCGTGTGTAACGTGGTCACCACCGGCATGCGCAGATCACCCAATAGTTTCAGCAGATGGCTGCCGGCTGGACCGCCAAAAATACCGTATTCATGCTGTAAGCAGACAATATCCGTCTGACTGATATTGAGAAATTGAGATGCGACACTATAATCGGTCAACTTGTTCTGATTGATCTCAAAGCGCACTTTTTCCGGATATGGATATCCCTCAGGTTTGTCATTCATGGCGGTCGCCCAGCAGTAAATATCGGGGGCTTCCGCTGATAAGGCTTCAACCAGATCCGTGGTGAAGGTTGCGATACCGCACTGGCGGGGCAGATAGTTGCCGATTACGGCAACCGAGTCGATTCCCTCATAATATTTAATAACAGATGCCATTACATCTACCTTTTTGATTTTGATTCTTAACCCATTCAGTATAGATGAGATTTCCAACGGTTACCCTCGGCGCCACTTTGAAAATATTATAGAAGGAGCGGTTGGCAGAGAGTATTTTTAGGCCTGCGTTTAGCACTAGAAGAGGTTCACGCAATGTATCCAAGATGCTATCTGTATATTTGCGTGCTCGATCGAAATCGGTCTTTGCCCGATCACATTCAATTTTCGATGCTTCCAATTCACCAACCTGTTGGCGCAACTCAACCAATTCCCTTATGAGCTGACTTTTTGTTTTACGTTTATCTTCCATTTGCCCAAATCAATTTCATTTTATCTTTTTTTGCTTCCGTTTCTCCTTTAGTTTTTGCTTACCTTTTTTCTGTTCTTCGCGTTTGCCTTTATCTTTTTTCCCCTTGTCTCCCATTTTGGCCTCTTTTCGTTTTAAAAAATTGTTTTATCCAATAAATATCCATTCATGAAATTAAGCTGGGAAAACCTGAATCGCCCTTTCAATTTGTTTGCAAAAACCGATATCTGATCCATCCGGTTATCAGTCATGGTCGCAAGGCTCCTCCCGCTTGGCTGCCGCTTCATAGCACACCTTGCCGACAAGCTCGTCCCAGGGAAGTATTTTTTCCGTTTCGGCATTCACCCAGGCAACGGTCATGTCTCGATTGATGAGCGCCAGACCGGTATTGAGCGCCGACAGGATAGTTTCCATACGCTCTTGTTCATCCTCAACTTCCTGCTCAGTCTGTTTATGGTAAAACACCTCTTTTTCCAATTCTTCATATGTTGGCTTTCTACCCATCAGAACATCCTCAGTTATTTAAGAACAAAAAGGCCCATACATTAGTTACATTCTAATACACTGTATGAGCCTTTAGACCATACAGAGTTTACCCCTCAATTTGATTGATATTCAAAACCCCGTTTAAAACGAATTAATTTTGATAGAAACGACAAAATGATATCCAGTAATTATATTAAAATAACATGAAGGAATTAGAAGTGCAAATGTTATCAAAAAAGGAAAGAATGTATAGGATCAAACCGGTCAAGGAACAGGTTGTTTTATAGAAATAACAGCCATTCTGACGTAATTTATAATATGATCGACGGCCGGTGATATCTTGCAATCTTCGCAGATATCTTATGGTTACGAAATGTTGTGATAATGTTTAAATATCGATAGCCCCAGTTGATATTTATGGACCAGTCCAGATTCTCCTCCGACGCTATATCTTGTGTTTACCCTTTCCTCTTATTTCGGTTTTTAGGTTTTGACTTAGGGCCTGAACATTGACTCGGTCTCAAATTAATTTCATTACAGATTTTATTTCGAAATCTTGTAATTTAGGAGCTTTGTTTAAATCGGATGAATTTATTCAACATTTACAACTTGATTCCAGTCTTCAAGGGTTGGGATTCCGGCACGCCCCCCTAATCTAAGGCTGACCATGGCACCGGCCCATGCAGCAAAATCAAAACATTTGTCAACATTCCAATTCTCAAGCAAGCCATAAATAAAGCCCGCATGAAATACATCGCCGCAGCCTGTGGTATCTACCGTTTCCACCGGATATGCAGGCCGCTCTATAATCCTACCCCTATCCAAGGCTATATAACCCTTTGGACCTAATGTTACACAAACAACATTGGGACCTAATTCCGCCAGCTTAATACAGGCATCCAGCGGTTTGTCCTCACCAATAAAAGCTTTTGCGAATGTTTCAGAGGCAAGAAAATAATCGCTCAACCGAGCAAGCTCAAGCATACCTTCTCTGAGAGAACCCGCATCCACTACTACCTTAACACCTGCCTCCTTAGCTACTTTGCATGCAGCAAGGGATGCCTCGGTAAAGATTCCATCGGTATGGAAAACCTTGGCACTGTTTATAATACGGTAATCTATCTCTTCAGAGCTAAAAGAGGGCCCTGTAGGTCTTCGCCAAAAAATCGTTCGCCTTCCGAAACTAGGTTCAGCCACAATAAAGGCAAATTGAGATTCAAAGCCATTCCTGACAAGGATACCACTGGTATCTATTTTTTCCTCATCCAGTGATGATTTTATCATGTCACCAAATTGGTCATCTCCAACTACACCGGCGAAAGCACACGAAACACCCCACCTTGCAAGGGCAACCAAGGCTGTAGCGACCGGGCCACCACCTTGTATGACCAAGTCGGAAAACTCACACTTTGTATCAGGTGGAGGATAGGAAAATATTTTTCCGATATAGTCTAAGCAACACTGTCCAAGACCAAATACTTCAAAAATACGTTTTTTCATACAACTATTTGAATTGACAAATATTTCGACGATACGTTAATCGTATCACCAGCAAAATTTAATTTCAAACCTCAAAATCGGATGGTTCCTTCCCCAATTCCTCCCAAGTTACTCCATACGGAAAACCCGCTGAGGTATACCCGGCTATGTAAGCAAACGTCTCATCACAATCCCAATAAATTTCATTCGCCGGTTCTTTTTTTCTTTCCCCCGAGCGTTGTTTTTCTACAATACGATTTTTTACTGAAAGTTTCAGCTTCTCCACATATTCAGGATCAAGACCAACACCTAACATCTGTAATTCCTTAACTGCGCATATCCAATCGACGCCATAATGATTTTTATAACCTTTGATGATATTTTTTCCTTTATATTTGGCAATCCAATGTTTAGCC
>PVMK01120889.1_pt1 | contig 49822 bp, 45 predicted proteins | sample 1853481 | NCBI WGS metagenome assembly PVMK01 (sample SAMN08533507, study PRJNA380276) | Marine sediment metagenome, whole genome shotgun sequencing project.
TGAACACGGAATACACACCCGTTTACCGTCATCTGTTTCAACCATTTTTGTTGACATGGTCATTTCGCCGCACGTTGCGCATGCTTCCGACCGTGCCAGAGGGGCGTAGGGCGGCATAATAAACCGGATTTCCTCTGTATAGAAGACCTCGGCAAAGGGTTTTGATAGAAGGTCTTTTGCTTTCAGCATCTTATGGCGTAGTTTCTCTTTTTCGGTTGCCGTGCCTGATGAAATGACCGTGTCGAGCCGACCGAATTCTTCTTTGACCTCACCCTTATATCGATAATGTTTTCTACGGGAAAACCGGCAAGCCCGCTCGTCTGATCGGTTCAGGATGGTAAATGCGTTTTTCCCGTAATCCTTTAAAATGAGATTACCCTTCCCGGTTGAAGCCCCCAGAAGTATTTGCAACGCGTCCACGGCGCATGAGTCATTTTCACTAATGGCAACGACCTCTTCATCCTTTGATCGTTTAAGCTTAAGAAGACTCATGGCCTCTTTGGCAACAAGATAACCGTACACAAGACCCGGACAAAGATGTCCGTGAAACTGGATGCATTTTTTTAGATCTTCCGGCAGGTTGAATTTAATACCTTGTGTCTCTTTCATGGGTAACCTCCATTAATCCGATGGTCAGCCAACGTAAAGCTTTGGGCCTTGATAGCCGCGTAGAAAGTCGAAAAAACGACCATTTTATTTCCTTTAGACAATCTGTTTACTGGGAGGATTCCAAATCGTTATTTTCAGTATCTTCATCTTTAATATCTTCACCTTCAAGAAGATTGGAATCGGATAAGAGATCTTCGGCATGGTTAGATTCTTCTGAAGATTCAGTTCTATCTTTGTTTTCAAGAAGGGCCGATTTGAGGACCTCGATATATTGCCTCGCCAGTTTTTCTCCCCCTAATTTCAGGTATAAGAGAACGATTTTCTGTGTGTGCCGCTCATTTCTCTGTTGGTAAGGTACCAAATTTATCAAACGTTTAAAAGTATATTGAAATTCATCCGGAATATTCAAACGCTTTACCATGACCTCTCCTATGTACAATTCCTATTTGCACTTAATTTTGACGGCTTCGTAAAAAGTCTTTTGCTTGCGGAGCGAGCAAAATCAGACTTTTTACAAGTTCACCGATTTTGATAGTTTTGAAAAAACCCGCTTTAAAATTCATCAGCTTTTACAATAAGTCATGACTGAAAAAAGTAAAGTATTTTATCAATATTTTTAACAATTTTTCTCCCACGCGAAGAATATTCGGAACACAAATTTTTGGGATATCGAGTCCCAAAAAAATATTATGAATTGAACAAATCATAACAAATGTGATAACCTCTATATCAAACGGAAATTCCTTGGCAACCATAAATCAATTTTAACTTAGTGGAAATAGGAAAGACCATGACCCTACAAGAACTGAATCCGGGAAACATACTGAAAACATCCGGAAGCTACTGGGAATCTTCTACCCTTCACGCCGGAGTCAAACTCGATGTTTTTTCGATTATCGGCAACAACCGTCTCACCGACAAAGATGTCGCCGACAAACTCCATGGCGACCGGAAAGGCGTTGAAATGCTTCTCAATGCCCTTACCGCTATGGGTCTCTTGGAGAAAAGTAACAATACCTATTCAAACACACCTTTAAGTTCGGCTTTTCTTGTCAGGGATGCTTCCCGTTATATCGGCCACATCATCCTACACCATTATCATCTGGTAGAATCCTGGAACAAACTGGATGTTGCGGTTAAATCAGGCCAACCGGCAAGAGACAGCGCCGCTCATACGGATGACGAACGCCGAGAAAGTTTTCTCATGGGGATGTTCAACCTCGCCATGAATCTGGCTCCGGTTCTGGTACCGAAAATAGACCTGTCAAAGCGGCATCATCTACTAGACATGGGCGGTGGTCCCGGAACGTATTCGATTCATTTTTGTTTAAAAAATCCAAAGCTTAAGGCTACTATTTTTGATCTGCCCTCCACACGACCCTTTGCTGAAAAAACCATCGCCAAATTTAATTTGCAAGACCGGATCGATTTTAAGGCAGTAGATTATCTCGAACAAGAGATTGAAGGGATCTATGATGTAGCATGGCTGTCACAAATCCTCCATGGAGAAAGGCCCGAAGACTGCCGCAAAATTATCGAAAAGGCCGTTTCCGCCCTTAAGCCCGGGGGGTTGATCATTATACACGAATTTATCTTAAATAACACAATGGACGGGCCGCTTTTCCCGGCCCTGTTTTCCCTGAACATGCTTCTGGGGACCCCCGGTGGTCAGTCCTATTCTGAAAAACAGCTGGCGGCCATGCTCTCTGATGCCGGTGTCGGGAATATCCAGCGCATTTATTTCGACTCCCCCAATGATTCTGGAATATTAACAGGCATCGTGAATCCTTCCCGATAAACAGTAACGCCACGAATGGTAAAATGTCAAAAATATTGAGCATGCCGGGAGGATCAAAATTTGAGACTCACGCTGAAATTGGGCAGGAGTGTGCGTTTTTCAACAGTCTCAGGATGCGAAATGATGAACAATAACCCCATTACCCGCAGAGAATCGATAAAAAAACTACTTAAGATCTCAGGAGGTCTGGCATTGACCGGGATGGCGACATGGCCTTTTCAGAGAGATCTTGGGGCCTTTTCCGGATCGACCAGTCAAAATTTTGTCATTGAAGGAATCGGCCAAAGTCATGGATATTCGGTCAAAGCTTTAACTCACAAAGTTTTTGAAGCCGCAGGCGGAATACAACGATTTATTTCAAAACAGGATGTGGTGGTAATCAAACCGAATATTTCCTGGGCCAGAGCCCCTCATTTAGGTGCAACGACCCATCCTGAAGTTTTGGAAGCGGTGATCGAACTTTGCCAGAAGGCAGGTGCTAAAAAAGTCAGGATCGCAGACCATACCATCCACGATGCAAGACGCTGCTTTGCCATTACCGGCGCCGGGATGGTGGCAAAAAGAACCGGAGCGGAGCTGGTCTTTCCCAGATCATCTTTGATGCGCAAAATGAAAATACAGGGTCACCGCTTGGATGTGTGGCCGGTTTTTGTGCCCCTTGTAGAGGCCGACAAGGTTATCAATCTGCCGGTTGCCAAAGTCCATGTGCTGAGCGGTTTAACCCTGGGCATGAAAAATTGGATCGGTGCTGTGGGCGGTCGGAGAAATGCACTCCATCAGGATATCCACATGACCATCGTGGATTTAGCTCAGTTTTTCAAACCGACCCTGACCCTTGTCGATGCCATACGAATCATGATCCACAACGGTCCATCCGGAGGAAACCCTTCAGACGTATCGGTCTCAAACCGTCTGATCTTGAGCAACGATCCGGTTGCAGCAGATGCTAAAGCGGCAGATCTTTTTAATTTTCGCCCCCAGGACATCGGCTTCATTCATCTCGGAAACAAATGGGGACTCGGAACATACGAGCTTGAGACAATCCGACAAAGCAAGGTAATCATTTGAAAGCAAAACATCTTGTCTGGATCCGACGTATCAGCCAGTCTTTTTTTTTGATTTTCTTCATTTTTCTCCTTACTGAAAGCCGTCTTCCCTTAGACATCTACATGGATTACTCCATTGCAATAACCGCAGAACAAAATATTGAATTGAATTATCCGGTAACATTTTTTTTCCAACTTGACCCCTTAATAGCATTTACATCTTTTATTTCAGGACACCAATGGATCAAAGGTTTTGGGTGGGCCTTAGGAACTGTTGTCCTCACCCTTTTCTTTGGAAGGCTCTTTTGCGGTTTTATCTGCCCCTTGGGTACCATTCATCATCTGGTGAGCTTTGTCAGACCCGCCTTAAAGGGACAAACCATGATTAGAGCCAACCAAAAACATCCGGATCATAAATTTAAATATTTTATCTTAATCCTATTTCTGCTGGCCGCCATTTTTGGCCTCAACTTCACCGGACTGCTGGACCCAATCTCTTTTCTCTTTCGCTCTCTGTCCCTGGCTATTTTTCCCGGCCTTGGAACAGGTATCAAAGAAGTTTTTGACCTAATGGCCCAGACCGATATCAAGATCTTAAATTATATCAGTTACGGAGCGGAACTTTTTGTTTCGCCGGTATTCGGATACGGGTACGAGGCCTTTAAATCTGCATGGCTTATCGGCGTTATTTTTCTTATTATTTTATTTCTGAACCGCATCAGGCCGCGTTTCTGGTGCCGAACACTATGCCCGCTGGGCGCACTTTTGGGCATTTTTGCCAAATTCAGCATTTTGAAATTGGAAAAATATTCCGAAAAATGTACCCAATGCCAACTTTGTACGAAAACCTGTCAGGGTGCAGCCTCCCCTATTCCGGGCCTGGAATGGGAACCCGCGGAATGCATGTTATGTTTCAACTGCTTTAATGCCTGTCCTGAAGATGCAGTTGTCTTTAAATTAAAGTGGTCGTCCAAAGCCAATAAAGCACCGGACATCGGCCGCCGCGCCTTTTTGGGAGGCCTTGTCGGTGGCGTTTCACTTCCGCTTCTCGGGAGGTTGGATGGCCGAATCCATAAGGTATCGGACCCGGGTCTGATCCGACCGCCGGGCGCCGTGTCTGAAAATGATTTTTTAAAGCTCTGCCAGCGGTGTGGGCTCTGCATGAAGGTTTGTCCGACAAACGCCATCAACCCCACACTTACCGAAGCAGGGATGGCCGGATTCTGGACACCCAATCTTATCATGATTCAGGGATACTGCGAATATACATGTACGCTCTGTGGCAGTGTTTGCCCCACCGGCGCCATACAACATCTTACAGTTAGAGAAAAAGTCGAGGGCCCCATAAGGATAGGATCCGCCTATATCTCCCGGGGGCGCTGCCTTCCCTGGTCGGAAAACGGTCCCTGCATTGTCTGTGAAGAACATTGCCCCACTTCTCCCAAGGCCATTCACCTGAAAGAGAGGACTTATCTGTCAGTAGAGGGGAAAACAATCCGAGTAAAACTACCCTATATAGATCTCAGTAGCTGTGTGGGATGCGGAATCTGTGAGAACAAATGCCCGGTAAGAGGCAGACCTGCCATCAGAGTGATCCCAGCAGGAGAATCCAGATCTGTAAAAAATCAAATTCTTCTTGAAAAATGAAGTTTCACGCCGAAAGCGGCAGGAATTGATCCCTTAAAAATCGGATTATACGGATACATATTTTTTTTAAACCCAAATTGAAATCACTGGAGGACTATTATGGACAAACCGATTGAAAACTATTGGAAAACCCGGTTGACGGATCTTAAAGAAGTTTTGGATGCAAATAATTTTGAAACTTTTATCGGGGAGAACACCGATGAAGCCAGATCTATTGTCCTTGAAAAAATAATTCCCGAGACATCACCAAAAAGTGTTTCTTGGGGCGGCTCTCTGACATTTGTCGCCACCGGTCTTTATGATATTCTAAGAAACAGAAATGATCTGAAAGTGTTCGATTCTTTTGAAAAGAACATGTCCCCTGAAAAAAGTCTGGAGCGACGCCGCCAGTCACTACTGGTCGACCTCTTTATTTCCGGAAGCAACGCGGTAACCGAGACGGGTCAGCTGGTTAATCTGGATATGGTCGGCAACCGAATTTCAGCGATCACCTTTGGCCCAAAAAATGTCATCGTCATCGTCGGGCGCAACAAAATCGTTCCGGACCTGGACGAGGCTATGTTCCGCATAAAAAATTATGCAGCCCCTGTCAACGCCATGCGACTTAACAAAAAAACACCTTGTGCCAAAACTTCTTTCTGTGGTGACTGTAAAAGCCCGGATCGTATCTGCAATACCTGGACGATTACTGAAAAATCATTTCCAAAAGGAAGGGTTAAAGTAATACTGATTAACCAGGATCTGGGTTTTTAGACTGAAATTCAGGTTAAGCGCTGTCGGCTTTCCCTGACATTTTGTCTTTATATAGATGATAATACTTAAAAACTTTTTCAATGTAATACCGGGTGGATTTGAAGGGGGGAATGCCTTGATACTGCCTGACATTTCGGCTTCCGGCGTTGTATGCCGCAAGCGCCAGTGTAATGTCTCCGTCAAAGTTATTCACCAGCTGCTTGAAGTACCGAACGCCGCCACTTATATTTTCCTTGGGATTGAAAACATCCTCCACCCCAAGAGCTTGGGCGGTTGACGGCATCAGCTGCATGAGGCCTTTTGCCCCTCTTTTAGAAATCGCCTTGGGGTTGTACCCGGACTCCGCCATAATGATCGCTTTGACAAGGGCAGGATCAATTTGGTGGCGACTGGATACCTTAATGATGATGGGATGAAATAACTGTTCCTTTTTATTCATATATCCGTATAGTGCGCCGTAGACACTATACCCACCCGCATTTTCATCCGCCAAGGGCTGAGAGATGGAAGGCATTGATATTTGGGAGATTTTTTTCATTCCGCGGACATCCCTCTGGCCGCTGCGGACATCCCTCTGGCCGCTATGGATTGAGACAAGAGACACACCCAAAATCATTACAAAAATGAAAAAAAAGCGAATAATTTCAACGGATATTATTTGTATGGTAATTTTTTTATCCATTTGAGATCTCAATTTTAATGGTCTGTTTTATCTGTATCAAACAGATTATTTTAGTAGGCTCAAAATATTCAATGTATTCATTCTGTGGCTCCCGCAACAGCGAAATCATGTCCAGGAACTTGAATCCCGCTAAAAGCGGGAAATATCTTTCATAAGCCTCAATATTTCAGAATCTTAACATTTACTATAAGATTGAGTATATTGTGTGTCAAGTAAAAAAATAGACATATTGTGCATCAATCAACGATCAACTACAATATATTGTACTCAAATGGATATCATTGGCCGGACCTGAATATTTTGAATCTGTTTTTTTAAAGCGGTGTTATTAACCCTCCTGATTATTTTTACCTAAATTGAGGGTTTCAAATTGCGCCAGAGAAATATAAATTTAATAATTCCGAAAACGATCTATGGGTGAACCAGAGCCCTCAACCTGTTAAGATTTATCCGATCGTAATCCTGATCCCCTTTGTGTTTGGGCGTTTCGATAATCTTTGGGACATCCAGGAGTCGAGGGTCGTTCATAAACAATTCAAATGCGTTAATCCCGATATGCCCCTCACCGATGTGTTCGTGCCGATCGACCCGGGAACCCAATTCTTTTTTGGAATCGTTTAAATGGATAATATAAAGTTTTTCTATGCCGATTACCGAATCAAACGTATCGAGTGTCCGGCGGTAAGACCCTGGGTTTCGAATATCATAACCGGCTGCAAAGATATGAGAGGTATCCAGGCATATTCCGAGCCGATCCACATCTTTTACTCGGTCCATAATCGATGACAGTTGCTCAAAGGCGTGTCCCAAACCGGATCCCTGGCCGGCAGTGGTTTCAAGTAGAAGCCGGGTCCCAAGCCCGGTGTTTTGTGCGAATATTTTGTTTATACTGGAAGCGATTCTCGAAATTCCTTTGTCTTTTCCCTTTCCCATATGAGCCCCCGGATGAAGCACAACAAATGGAATGTTCAGCATGGAAGAGCGGATCAGTTCGCACTTAAGTGCATTACACGACATAAAATATTTCTTTGGATCATAAGATGCAAGGTTGATCAGATAAGACGTGTGGGAAGCAATTGCGGTTATACCCGTTTCTTCTCTGGCTTGATTAAAACGGTGGATTTCATCCTGAGACAGTGTTCGTTCCTTCCACGAGTTAGCGTTTTTTGTAAATATCTGGAGCGCAGTGCAGCCGTAATTACCAGCCTCATAAAGCGCATTGTGGAAACCTTTTGCAATTGAAAAATGAGCCCCAAGAAGGACTGAAGGCTCTTTGGATTTAAATTTATCTCCAGGGGTCATCATATGTCGTCATTCTCTGATTGATCCAAAATAGTCCATAGGCGGCCGATATTTTCCCAAGGGACTTTTCCGCTTCCGGAAAGAGGCACTGGGAAAAGCCAATAAAAAAGAAAAATTAGGATTTTCCCGCCGGACTCAAATAGTTGTTGCTTTATTAATAAATTTGCTGTTTATAACAAAATTGTAATTTTATCCAAAGGACACAAAATAACATGAAACGCATCGAAGATATCACCTTGCTGTATGAAATAAGCAAGGCGCTCAATGAACATCTGGATCTTAAAAAGTCTTTATACAAGGTTTTAGAGATACTCTCCAATTCCATGAACATGGTGCGGGGCACCGTTACGATTTTGCATCCCTTGCGAAACGAGATCCACATAGAAGTGGCCCACGGCCTTCCCTACAGTGCCGTCCAACGGGTGAAATATAAACTGGGTGAAGGGATTACCGGCCGGGTCATTGAAACCGGCAAGGCTATCACCATTCCCAAAATCAGCGATGAACCGCTGTTTCTGAACAGAACCGCTTCTCGTAAATACATAAAGGATCAGGAACTCTCTTTTTTCTGTGTTCCCATAAAAAAAGGGAGTCAGATTATCGGATCCCTCAGTGTCGACAAGCCATATGACGCATCATACGCGCTCGATGATGGTGAAATACTTCTCTCTGTAATTGCAACCATGATAGCCCGACATGTTATCAACCTGGAAACGATCCGCCTTGAAAAAAAGCGACTCAGTGAAGAAAACATCCGCTTGAAAAATGAGCTCGAAAATAAATATCATATAACAAATATCATCGGCAACAGCAACAAAATGCGAGAAGTCTTTCAGATGGTTTCCCAAGTCTCAAAGAGCAATGCAACGGTTTTGATTCGGGGAGAAAGCGGGACCGGGAAAGAACTTGTGGCCAATTCCATTCACTATAACAGTCTTAGAACTAAAAACCGTTTTGTTAAAGTCAACTGTGCAGCCCTACCCTCGAACCTGATTGAGAGTGAACTCTTTGGACATGAAAAAGGCTCTTTTACAGGTGCCATCCATCAGAAAATTGGAAAATTCGAGATGGCCAATAAAGGCTCCATCTTCCTTGATGAAATCGGATCGGTGGGGATTAATGTACAAGTTAAGCTTCTGCGGGCCTTACAGGAAAAAGAATTTGAACGTGTGGGCGGCCATAAAACCATTAAACCGAATGTTCGCATCATCGCCGCCACCAACAAGAACCTTGAAGAGGCTGTCAAAGACGAAACCTTCAGGGGAGATCTCTACTACCGCCTCAATGTTTTTCCAATCTATATGCCGCCCCTGAGAGAACGAAAAACCGACATTCTGCTTTTGGCCGATCATTTTCTGGAAAAATATGCCGCAGAAAACCATAAAAATATCCGGCGATTTTCTACACCTGCCATCGATATGCTCATGGATTACCACTGGCCAGGGAACGTCAGGGAACTCGAAAACTGCATCGAGCGGGCCGTGCTTTTGTGCGAAGAAGGCGTCATTCACAGCTATCACCTTCCACCGACCCTGCAAACAGGTCTGGAAACCGATACGCTCCCTTCCCTCTCTCTTGATGATGCCGTGGCAAGTCTCGAAAGGGAAATAATCATCGACGCCCTTAAGAACACCCGGGGCAACACGACCTTAGCAGCCGATCTTCTGAAAACAACCGTAAGAAAGTTCGCTTACAAGGCCAAAAAATACGGGGTCGATTATCGCCATTACCGGTAAGAACATTTCAAGTTCAATGGCGCCCGTTAAGAAGACGTTGGAATAGAAAAAAGAGGGAAATCCGAATTATCATTCAAATTGGGAAATCTCAAACGTGATCGGATCCGTGTCGGAATCCTCAATTTCAAGATACGCGGTCTGGCCTGGCACCAATTCTTCTTTGACCTGACGAAGAAACTTTCTAAACGACTCACCTTCTCCCTTCTCCGAAAGATCTGTTTTTGCCCGAACCACCTGATCGTTGTCTATTAATGCAATTGTAAGATTCATGATGCTGTACCTCCTTGATTGGGTTTCCCAATACAGTATAGCATTGACAGATTGCACTTTTGGCAATTGAGGTCGTTAGTAGCACTAAAAATATACCTTCGCTGTTAGTTTTAATAATAATTTCAATAATTTAAGCATATAACCATTTGATTTTTGTGTCAAGGATTTTTTTATTTTTCCCTATACCCTTTATGGGTAAAAATCAGGATGAAAACATTATTGAAAATTTCCGGAATCCAGGGCATTGATACATAAGCGTCTCATATTCTGGCTGATCATGATACATTCACTTTATTCCTTCAAAGAAAATTTTTAGTTATAACTGATAGTTAGCCATTTTGCCGTATTGGCACAGTTGTTGCTCATTTAATTTACAGTCTTCGTCTCTGTATCGAAAACTAAAACCGAAGATCCATCGGAAAGTATTAACAATCAGTCAATCTTCTGTAATTTATAAAAAACACCGATGGTTTTTTCGCGGCATTAAACACCTTTATTCAAATAATTTTTCAAACTAAACATTTAACCGGCTGTGTCTGATGCTGACAAAGCATAAAGGGGTTTTTATTATGGAAAAAATAACTTCGAATCCATCTTCATTGGAAAGTGTGAAAATATTGGGAGAGGTCACAGCAGAGTTTGCCGGGATATTAACACCCGAGGCTCTGGGGTTTGTGGCAAAACTCCAGCGAGAATTTGGTGATCGTCGTCAAGCGCTTTTGGAAAATAGAATAGAACGGCAGACAGAAATCGATGCCGGAAAAACACCCGACTTCTTGACCCACACCCAACATATCAAAGGCGGCGACTGGCAGGTAGCACCGATTCCGGATGATTTAAAGGATCGACGGGTGGAAATTACAGGGCCGACTGACAGAAAACTGATTATCAATGCCTTGAATTCCGGGTCTAACGTTTTCATGGCGGATTTTGAGGATGCCAACTCCCCCACCTGGTTCAACATGGTTCAGGGTCAAATTAACCTGCGTGACGCGGTTGCCGGCACCATCTCTGTTTCAACACCAAAAAAAGATTATCGATTAAACAAGGAAATCGCCACACTTCTTGTGCGCCCCAGGGGCTGGCATCTCGACGAAAAACACGTTTTGATAGACGGCAAACCTGTATCAGGCGCACTGTTCGATTTTGGCCTGTTCTTTTTTCACAATGCCAAAAGACAGATCGATAACGGAACCGGGCCCTACTTCTACGTGGCTAAACTGGAAAACCATTTGGAGGCGCGTATATGGAACGACGTCTTCCGTATGGCTCAAGATGAACTGGGAATACCCCGGGGCACCATTCGTGCGACAGTTCTTTTGGAAACTATTTTAGCAGCTTTTGAAATGGAAGAAATCCTCTATGAGATGAGAGAGCACTCTTCAGGATTGAATCTTGGCCGTTGGGACTACATTTTCAGTCTCATCAAAAAATTTCGCAAATACCCTGAGTTTGTCCTCCCTGATCGAGGTCTGATAACCATGTCCACTCACTTTTTGCACTCCGCCTCTTTATTGTTGATTCAAACCTGTCATAAACGCGGCGCCCACGCCATGGGTGGCATGATGGCTCAGATACCTGTCAAAAACGATCCTGCGGCCAACGAGGCTGCTTTGGCAAAAATATTAGAAGATAAGGAACGTGAAGCTTCCGATGGTCATGACGGCACCTGGGTGGCACATCCGGGTCTGGTGCATATTGCAAAAAAAACATTTGATCGGATTATGCCCGAACCAAACCAGATTCATAAAAAACGGGAGGATGTCCACATAACGGCAGCAGATCTATTAACCATTCCACAGGGAAAAATTACCGAACAAGGACTGCGGCACAATATCGACGTCGGGATTCAGTATCTGGAAGCATGGCTCCAGGGAATTGGCTGCGTCCCCATTTACAATTTGATGGAAGACGCCGCCACCTCGGAAATCAGCAGAACACAGGTCTGGCAGTGGATTCATCATACCAGCGGTGTGCTTTCTGACGGACGGAATATCAACACCGAACTCTACCGCAAACTCGTACCGGAAGAACTGGACAAAATAAAAGAAATGATCGGCCGGGAACGCTTTTCTTCAGGAAAATTCGAACTGGCCAGCAAGCTGTTCGACCAGTTGATCACCGACGTAAACTTGCAGGAGTTCCTGACTTCAGTTGCATATGAACATCTAGCTTAAAACAAATGGAGAACTTAACATGGAGAGGCAGCAACAAGCCGAGACGCTAGCAGAATCATGGAAAAGAGAACCGCGATGGGAGGAAACCAATCGGCCCTATTCCGCCGACCAGGTTGTGAAACTTCGCAGCTCCGTTCACATAGAACACACCCTTGCCCGCATGGGCGCTGAAAGGCTTTGGCACCTGATGCACTCTGAACCCTATGTCCAGGCTTTGGGTGCAATGACCGGCAATCAGGCCGTACAACAGGTATTGGCGGGGTTGAACGCTATTTATCTCAGCGGTTGGCAGGTAGCGGCTGACGCAAATACTGCCGGACAAACATATCCTGACCAGAGTCTATATCCTGCCGATAGCGTCCCGAAAGTGGTTAAAAAAATTAACAATGCGCTGATACGAGCCGACCAACTTCAACATTTGCATAAAAGGGGCGATATTCATTGGCTTGCCCCCATTGTCGCAGATATTGAGGCTGGTTTTGGCGGACCACTCAACACCTTTGAATTGGTTAAAACCTGCATCGAAGCCGGAGCGGCAGCGGTTCATTTAGAGGATCAAATATCCTCCTTGAAGAAATGTGGCCACATGGGGGGGAAAGTTCTGGCGTCCTCCTCGGAATTTTTACGCAAATTTGCGGCTGCCCGTCTTGCCAGCGACGTTCTGGATGTACCCACGATTATGGTCGCGAGAACAGATGCTAAAGGCGCCCATTTGACCCGAAGTGACATAGACCCCATTGACCAGCCGTTTTTAACTGGAAAGAGAACCGTAGAGGGTTATTTCGAGATAAAAGGCGGTCTGGAACTGGCCATTGCCAGATCCCTTTTCTATGCCCCTTATGCTGATGTAATCTGGTGTGAAACCTCCACGCCGGATCTGGGAGAAGCTCGGGAATTCGCCCAGGCAATTCATGAAAAATTCCCGAATAAACTGCTGGCCTACAATTGTTCACCCTCATTTAACTGGAAGCTGCACATGGATAATGCCACGCTCCTGAAGTTTCAGGAGAAATTGGGAAACATGGGCTATAAATTTCAATTTGTTACCCTGGCCGGTTTCCATGCCTTAAATGCCGCCATGTTTGAATTGGCCCATGGCTACAAAGCAGAAGGAATGGCAGCCTATTCTCGGCTCCAGGAGCATGAATTTCAGATGGAACACAAACTGGGCTATAGTGCTGTGAAGCACCAGTCTTTTGTAGGGGCAGGTTACTACGACGAAATTCAAATGGTAATTACCGGCGGCGAGACCACCACTGCCGCCCTGAAAGGTTCCACTGAAGAAGAACAGTTTTAACGGTAAACATAAAGTGCCGGACGTGGCGTTTGAAGCGTTATAGTGGATAATGATTCCTCCGTACGATGCAATTCATGAATAAAAAATCAAACCATATGCAAACGGCCAATCTTTGTGCCAAAGCCATTCTCAAAGCTTTTGGTGAATACCAAACCAAATTCGAAATAATTACTCAACGGGCCGAAACGCACTTCGAAAACCGGAATTGGCACGGGATGAAAGCCAATGCAGATGAAAGGCTTGATCTCTATAAAAATGTTGTGGATCAGATTGTTGATGAAGTCAGACGTTTGTTGACCAGCCGAATCGACGATAAAGGAACCTGGATAAACATCAAGGCCCAATATTTTACTTTAAGTAATGAGCTGGAAGCCTGGGAACTGGCGGAAACTTTTTTCAATTCGGTTTCCCGACGGATATTCGCCACGGTTGGTGTGAATTTGCAAATAGAATTTGTCGATACGTGTACCCGGATCCAGCCCCCCCGGATGAGCCGAATCCCCTATCGCACCTATGCCGGAGACCGTTCGACCTCGACATTGATGGAAACCATACTCAACGATTATAAATATCAGGTGCCCTACGAAAATATCCGGCGTGATGCAAGGCTGGCAACTGAGAAAATTGACAATCATCTTGGAAGCAACGGATACTCTCAGTACATCGATCAGGCAGAAATGTTGACTTCTGTCTTTTATCGCGGGAAAGGCGCCTATATTGTGGGTCGGATTTTCAACGGCCCGGATTTCTTCCCTCTGGTTTTGGCGTTACTCAATACACCAGAGGGAATCGTTGTGGATGCCGTGCTCTTGAATGAAAACGATGTCAGTATTTTATTTAGCTTTACGCGTTCCTATTTCCATATCAACACCAAAAGACCCACTGAATTGATAAGTTTTTTGAAGACCATCATGCCTCGAAAGCGAATTGCCGAACTCTATATTTCAGTCGGTTACAACAAACACGGCAAGTCTGAGTTGTATTGCGACTTGCTGCATCATCTCAGCCGTTCCAACAAGAAGTTCGAAATTGCCGAGGGGGAAAGAGGCATGATTATGGAGGTATTCACCTTGCCTGACTACGACTTGGTATTCAAAGTGATCAAAGATCACTTTGACTATCCCAAGACTACCACCCGGAGTAAGGTAATGGATAAATATGACCTTGTGTTCAAGCATGATCGAGCCGGTCGACTGGTGGATGCACAGGAATTCGAGCATCTGAAATTCAGCCGAAGTCGTTTTTCAAACGAATTGTTAGACCGCCTTCAGCACAATGCCACTCAAAATGTAAAGGTCGGTCACGATCAAGTTGTCGTCAAGCATGCGTATATAGAGCGTCGAGTGATCCCGTTGAACATCTATCTTAATAAAGTCGACAAGGCCAGGGCCCGGACAGCCGTCATGGATTATGGAAATGCCATAAAAGACTTGGCAGCTTCAAACATCTTTCCTGGAGATCTCCTGCTCAAGAATTTTGGCGTCACTCGCCATGGACGGGTTGTCTTTTATGATTATGACGAGCTTTGTTTATTGTCCATCTGCAATTTCAGAGTCATGCCACAACCCAGAACCTATGAAGAGGAAATTTCTTCCGAAGTTTGGTTTGGTGTTGGAAACAATGATGTTTTTCCCGAAGAGTTCCGGAGTTTTTTGGGATTAAATGAATCTTTGAGAGACACTTTTATTGAACATCACGGTGACTTGCTCGAAGCGCGCTTTTGGCGCCGAATCCAGTCTCGCATCGATGCCGGAGAAAATATTGATATTCTTCCCTACGGACCACATCCTCGACTCGCCAACCGCTCCAATGACAATCCACCCACATCAAAGTAATTGACCCCTTCAGTGATCACATCTGTTGTACGTGCTCAAGGGGCGGAGCAGCTTCGTTATTTCAAGGACCGGACATAGACATCTGAGAGCACACTCCGTAACACGTACTGGCGAATATCTGAATACATAAAATTGGAAGGTGAGGGTTCCTTAACAGTCTAATTTTGCGTTCTACTTAAAGCAATTCCTGGCTGAAAAAAACAGCAGCCCGCCGATTTATCAGCGGGCTGCCGGGGTGTAGGAGGTGTGGTTATATATCGAAATAGAGAAAAAATTCGTGGGGATGGGGACGAAGTTTTACTGCATTGACCTCATTTTCGGTTTTGTATTCGATCCACATATCAATAACATCCTGGGTAAAAACATCCCCTTTGAGCAGAAACTCGTGATCTTCCTCTAATGCAGCCAGTGCTTCTTCAAGGGAGCCTGGGGCAGAAGGAATTTCCGCCAGTTCTTCGGGCGGCAGCCCGTAAATGTCTTTATCCAGCGGATCCCCTGGATCGATCTTGTTTTCAATACCGTCGATTACGGCCATGAGCATGGCGGAAAAAGCCATGTATCCGTTGCAGGAGGGATCCGGTGTTCTGAACTCGATGCGTTTGGCCTTGGGAGACGCTGAGTACATAGGAATCCGGACGGCTGCACTTCGGTTTCGGCTGGAATAAGCCAGATTCACCGGTGCTTCAAAACCCGGAACCAGCCGCTTGTAAGAGTTGGTGGTCGGGTTGGTAATGGCACACAGCGCCCGGCAGTGTTTCAGTATTCCGCCGATGGCGTACAGCGCTTCCTGGGAAACCCCGGCGTACTTGTCGCCGGCAAAGAGCGGCTTGCCGTCTTGCCAGATGCTGACGTGAGTGTGCATCCCTGTGCCGTTGTCGTTAAAAAGCGGTTTGGGCATGAAGGTTACGGTGTGCCCGTATTTATGGGCCACGTTTTTAAGGACATATTTGAACCATACCAGCTGGTCGCCCATCTCCAAAAGCGGCTTAAACCGCATATCGATCTCGGCCTGACCGGCAGTGGCCACCTCATGGTGCTGACATTCAACATCAATTCCCATACCTTCTAACGTCAAAAGCATTTCCGTACGCATATCCTGGAATTTGTCCATGGGCGGTACCGGAAAGTACCCTTCCTTGTGTCTGGGCTTGTAACCCAGGTTGGGGCATTCTTCCCGGCCGGAGTTCCAGATTCCTTCAACGGAATCGATGGCGTAGAATGCATGGTTGTTTTCGGATGCAAACCGGATGTCGTCAAAAATGAAAAACTCGGCTTCCGGACCAAAATATGCGGTGTCGCCAATGCCGGTGTTCTTTAAGTATGCTTCGGCCTTTTGGGCGATGTACCGCGGATCCCGCGTGTATGATTCCCGGGTAATCGGATCCATGATGTTGCCGATTAAAACCAGGGTCGGAACCTCAAAGAAAGGGTCCATCTTAGCGGTTGCCGCATCCGGCACCACAAGCATGTCACTGGCGTGGATCGGCTGCCAACCACGAATGCTCGAGCCGTCAAAACCGTATCCGTCTTCAAAGCTCGACGCTTCCAGTTCACTCATGGGAACCGTAAAGTGCTGCCATATGCCCGGAAGATCCATAAAGCGCAAATCAACGACTTTGGCGCCATTTTTTTTTGCATATTCTAATACTTCTTTGGGTGTCATAAAAATTTCCTCCTTATTAAAAAGTTTGCTTCTAAGTTCAAAAACAATACCGACCTAAAAATATACTGAAACCTTTGCTCCCCGGCCTTTCGAACCGCCTTGCCGTTATAACCCATACCGACCAATCATGCCATTAGATCGGGGTGAGCCAGACCATATCCGTGCTCTCCGTGGAGAGATTGATCAAGACCCTCAATTTCACTTTGTTCGTCAATACGGAAACCCAGCGTTTTTTCAACAATAAAGACAATGATTATCGTACCAACGACCGCCATACCTATGGTAGCCCCCATACCCATCATTTGTATCAGGAACTGGTTCCAAACTGTCCATCCCACAAATCCTCCCAAAATATTCTTTCCGAATGCCAGAGAATATCCGCAAACCACCCACAGCACACCGATCACTGCCACTGCGACAAAACTGTGCATCATGGTCCCTAAAACATTTTTGGTTCTAACCAGGCCGCCGTAAAACATAGCCAACCCCGGAATCATCAGCAGAACCAGTGCGGTGGAAGTTAACATCCATGCAGTTGTTCCAGTATCAATGGCACCATTTTCAGCGGCCATAACAATCTGAGGCAAAAGAACTAAAACAAAGGCAATTGTCGGCGACCTTCTTATCATAAACATCCTCCGGAATTCATATAGCCTCTTTCCCTTTTTCTCCGGTACGCACCCGAATCACCCCTTCGATGGAGAGAACAAAAATCTTGCCGTCACCGATTTTTCCTGTATAGGCGGACTTCTGTATGGTTTCCATCACCTGCTCCACCCTCTTGGACTCGACGATGATTTCGATTTTTATTTTGGGTATAAAGTCCACCACATACTCAGCACCCCGGTAAATCTCCTTATGCCCTTTCTGACGGCCGTAACCTTTTACCTCTGAAATCGTCATCCCCTGGATGCCGATATCATTAAGCGCCTCTTTAACATCATCCAGTTTAAACGGTTTTATGATCGCCTCAATCTTTCTCATAGTTATTCCTCCCTACTTCACTAATCCATGAAACTTTCTGATAAAATGAAATGCGAATCTTTAATTCAAGCCATTATTACAACATTATTCGCTTGGTTCTACAGGCATAGCGCCTGGTAAAACTTCTTCAATGGTTTTTTTAATCATCGCCACCTGATCCGGCAAATCGACTTTCTGTCCGTCGAAATCCCTGACATAAAAAACATCAACGACCTGATCGACCTTTGTGGCAATCTTTGCCACCCATATATCAAGCCGGCACCTGAAAAGTGCATCGGTAATGGTGTAGAGAAGTCCCGGGAAATCATACGTGAATACTTCAACAATCGTAAAAAAACTCGAACTGCTATTATCCACAACGATTTGATGGGGTCTTCCATTTGTGTACCCTCTCAATGGGTTGCAAGCGGATATTTTTGATTTCAAAGCGGCTGAAAGATCCATATCACCGGCAAGTGCTGTTTTGAGATGCGTTTCAGCGCGTTTCCACAGTTCCTGTTCAAAGATCTGATCCAGCGGCGGGTTGACCTCAAAAACATCAAGTGCAATATTATTTCGCCAGGTAAAGATCTGTGCGTCAAGAATATCGAGATTGTTCAAGGTAAATATCCCGGCAATCTTTGAAAAGAGGCCGGGACGATCTTTGGCACAGATGGTCACCGTTCGGGTATTGGAATCAGGGGTTCGGGAAACGTTCCAGACAAAATCACCTGTTCCGATATTTTTATAAAGCTCGATATGTTCAATGATACAATTTGCCGGTGCATAAATAAGGTATCGAGGAGACATGAAATTGAAAAGCGTCTCCATCTCATCTCCGACATTGACCCTGGATGCAGAACGGAGGACCTCGGCTTTTTTCTTTTCAACAGTTTCGACGGCCTCCCTGGATGCGAGTTCCCCTTTCTCCAGAATACGTAAAACTTTAAAAAACAGATCCTTTAAAAGCGTAGCGGTCCAGTCGGTCCAGGCCTTTGGACCGGTGGCCATAGAATCGGCTACGGTCAGAAGATAGAGCATTTTTAGAAGATTGACGTCTTTTATTTTTCTGGCGCATGAAATCGCGGTTTCCTCATCATTAAGATCTCTTCGGGTGGCGGTTTTGATCAGCAACAGATGCTCCTGGATTAAAAAAGAGACCGTATCGATATCTTTTGTTTTAAATCCCTTTTTAATGAGTATGGAACAAGCAATTTCAGCACCGCTTGTTGAATGGCCTCCACCTGTTTTGCCCTTGCCGATATCGTGCAACAGCGCCGCCCAAAGCAAAAGTCTACGTTGCTTAAGCCCTTTGTAAATATCTCTGCATAACGGGTATTTTGAGCTACCTTCAGACGCATCAAACTTTTTTATATTCTGAACCGTTCTTAACGAATGAAGGTCCACCGGATAAAGGTGGTATTCATCGTACTGGATTCTATTAACGATTGCTTTAAATTCAGGAATAAATCGAACCAGAAAGCCGGTGTTTAACATTTCGTTGAGCACGTTCAACGCTGATGCCGGTGCAGCCAAAATTTTTTCAAATGATTCAAGATTCGGTACCGAAGAAGAAAATATTTCGTCAACAAGATAGGCGAACTCCCTGATCAGCCTTTTGGCTTCAGCACTTAAAGGAATTTTTAAGACCGCACTTTCTTCAAATATTTTGAGCAAAAGATCCGGATCGCACAGAATGTTTTCAGCCGATTCAAAGTTAAGCATCCCGTTGTTTGTAATTTTCAGTTCCTTTGCCCGGGTAGACTTTTTGGTTTTTCTTATATATTTTATTTTTTTTTCCAACCCAAGTTCATAAAGAAACATCAGGTTACGCTGCTTTAAAAATTCCATTTGGCCATGGAGTTTACTCAAGAATCTCTCAACCGGCTGTTGTCCGTCTTCTTTTTTAAAATTCAAAGATACAGCCATTTTTATCTGGTATTCAAAATAAAGTTGGTCACACTTCCTTCCGGACAGATGATGCAGGCAATTTCTGACATTACTGATGAAATGCAAGGCATTTCTCATGGACTGGAATTCGTCATGGGACAAATAACCATAATACTCGAGGTCTCTGAATTGTTTCAGATTCGATTTGAGTCTGGCAATCCAGAGCATGGTGTGATAATCTCTTAATCCACCCTGGCCTTCCTTGAGATGGGGTTCAAGAAGATATGAGGAATCACCGAAATATTCATGTCGGAGACGGCTATTTTCAACCAGTTTTTTTATGATTTTATTCGAATGTCTGAGTGTAATCCGTTTGCGAAGCTTCTCCATTAAAGCGGAATACAAAAGGGACATCCCGCATATAAAACGAGCATCCAAAATGGATGTCAACACCTCAATGTCCTGTCCTGCCAACTGGACACATTCCTTAAGAGATCGTGTGGCATGACTGACATCAATGCCCATATCCCATAGCGGATAGACAACCTCTCGGATAAGATCCTCAGCCTCATCAGGAATGTATTTTTCAAAAAGAAAAAGAAGATCCACATCCGAATGGATACACTGTTCACTCCTGCCATACCCCCCCAGCGCAATAATGACATATGGATTCTTTTCCATGCCCATCTTAGGCCCGACCTTGGAGTTTTCAAAACTTTCACGAAAATAATCGTCGAAAATTCGTGCATGTCTTTCGATGAAATCCGGCGCTTTTCTTTTCAGAAAACCGGAAATCAGCGCCCCCTGTCTTCTCCCGCAACCTCCCTGCGGCCACTTCATGTTCATCGCTCATTTCTGAATTTAAAGATCCCATTTCAACCATGTTAGATCATCATTAATAATAGCAGTTGTTCCTTAAAGCATTATAAGCAACAGTTATGCCATAAAGTTAAATGCTAACAATTATCCGTTAATACAATTAGTTATCTGTTAACATGGGACTGCTCAAAAAAATGATTGCTTACAATTTTGTCAAACTCGAACCTTTAAAACTACAAAAATGTAATCGGCTCCGATTAAGCGTTAAATACAGATTTAACTTGGCAGGCAAAAGGGACGGTATTTTAAGGACTCAGATTGCAAACAACGGATAGGCTTTGTTCGGGCAATCGGGATGGGCGGGGATCCCGGCAAGAGAATGCTCAATGACAACATTTTCCGGCTCCCCGGGTCGGAGCCGTTTTAAATATTTTTTAGCATTCCCTCACCATTATCTCCGAACCTTTATTGTGGAAGCTCTTTAATCCAAGACCCGTCTTGAAGCCAACACTTGGCCAGCCCTTTTAGCTGACCGCTTCCTTCAAGCATTCCCATAAAATTTTGCATCCAGTTGATCAGCAAGGTATCCTCGGACATGGCGATTCCCAGAGGTTCAAATGTAAGGTGTGCCTGTCCGGAGATTAGCCCTTTGTCTCGGTTGAGAAAATGACATTGGAGAAAATTTTACTTTGACTCCCAAATTCATTGCAATCAACTTTGCAAGATCGGCATCGAGACCGATGATTTTTCCGGTTTTGGTTGTGACGTTCAAAGGCGGCTGTGTGCCGGTGATGCCTACAACCAGTTCTCCTTTTTGCTGTATACGGTCCAAAGCAGTTCCAGCAGGTGCAGTGGCGACAGAAGCAAGAATCATCACGAATACCAAGGTAAAGATAAAGCACATTTTTTTCATCGATTTTCTCCTTTTCCAAATGTTTTTTAATAAAAATATTGGGTTTCAATATTCAATCTTACGCTCAATGGCAATATTTATTTTTTTATGGCAGTTGCAAAACTCCCAGACCTGAAAGGCGGAGCATCAAAAATGAACTACCCCGCAGCAGAGCTGCGAGGAATTCTTTTGATTAAAAAAACCAATGAAATCGTTTTCCAATGGAGCCGGTTGTGGCTATGGGACTCAAAAGAAATTTTTCTACACAGCTTCCATAATATTTTTCCAGATCTCATCGACATTTTTTCGCAAACCACGAAACCTGTTTCCAGAAACTTTGGCGGGTTCCTCCTGAAGGTTGAGCTGATGTACTGTCGCTCGATAGGTCAGATAGGCGGCTTTTAAGATGTGGGCGATATAATCATCGATAATGTCCGTTTCGTTCAAGGTTTCAAGAAGTCGCACCGTATCGGTCCATCTTAACAGTTCGCGGTATTTCCGGGAATTTAAAAGAACCAGATACTGCACCAGAAATTCAATATCGACGATTCCTCCCGCATCCTGTTTAAGATCGAACAACCCGGTTTCAGGCCTCAAGAGCTCCCTGCGCATCCGTTCGCGCATACCCACAACTTCCTCCCGAAGCTTTGTCTTGGCCCGGGGTTGGACAAGAACCGCGTTACGGATCTGTTCAAAGCGGTCGGCCATTTTTCCATCACCGCTTATGGGTCTCGCCTTGATAAGGGCCTGATGTTCCCATGTCCAGGCCTTGTTGATCTGATAATCTTTAAACCCGTCAATATGACTCACCAGAATGCCTGAACTGCCGCTGGGACGCAACCGCATATCCGGCTCGTAAAGCATTCCCACAGGGGTATGTGTGGTTAAAATATGGATGACTCGTTGTCCCAAGCGGGCAAAAAACTGGTGATTATCAATAGGGCGTCGCCCTCCACGGGTCCGCCCCTCGGTTCCTGCATGGAGAAAAACCATATCGAGGTCGGATCCATAACCGAATTCAATCCCCCCCAGTTTACCATAGGCAATGATAGAAAATCCCCTGCCGATCGCTTTGTTGTTCAACCGACAGGTCGGCGTTCCGTGTCTCTCGACCAGATGGCTCCATGACAGTTCGACCACTTCGTTTAAAACCGTCTCTGCGATTTCGGTAAGATGGTCACTGGTTCGCATTAACGTAAGGGCACCGGTAACATCCGCAGCTGCTACGCGTAGCGTGTTAACCTGTTTAAAAATGCATAATTCTTGAATCTGAGACTCAAAATCCTGAGGGACCAGTGGATCGAGCCGTCTGCGCATTTCGTTTAAGAGTTCCGATTTTTCCGGTGGAAGATAAAGTGTCCGGGGATCAAGGAGCTCATCCAAAAGTACCGGATGGCGAGATAAAAATGAGATGATCCAGGGACTGGCACTTGCGAGTTTTACCAGATGGACGACAGCATTTGGATTCTCCAGCAAAAGGGACAGGTAGTTGGTGCGTTGTTCGATGGTTTTAATCAGGTCGACGATTCGATTCAAAACAACAATGGGCCGTTCGGAACGGCCTATTTCTTTGAGCACCAACGGCATCAGCTCATCCAGGCGATTGCGGCCGTCACTGCTAAGGGATCGGGTTGCCAAGTGATTTCGAAGGTAATCCAGTAGAGGCTTGACATCATCGGGTTGCTCATATCCGGCCGTATCGAGTATCTTCCGGCGGACTTCATCTTCTACAAGATCGTTCCATACAGCTTCCAAACCGGCATCAATTTCTTTGTCCTGACTATCGACGGGCTCTAAATCTTTAGTGCCCAGCAATTTATTGAAATGATCATGAACAATTTCTCGGTGCTTTTCAAGACGACGGCCAAACGATTCCGGGCTGTCAAATCCCAGGGACGCAGCCAGACGGGCTTTTGCAACAGTATTCGACGGAATCCTATGGACCTGCCGGTCTGAAAATTCCTGCAGCCGATGCTCTGTATTTCTAAAAAATATGTATGCGCTTGAAAGTTCGTCACAGACGTTTTGGTGGATGTAATTTTCATTGGCCAGAACCCCCAATACCTTCTGGATGCTGCGCTCCTGAAGGGACGGCGTGATGCCCCCCCGTATGAGTTGAAATATTTGTCCAAAGAATTCAATCTCACGGATTCCTCCGGGGCCGAGTTTTATGTTATTTACAATCCCTTTGCGTTTGACCTCAATGGAAATCTTCTGTTTCATATTCCTTAGGGATTCAAATGCACCAAAGTCCAGGTATCTTCGATAAATAAAAGGTTTAAGTCGTTCCAAAAGCTGTGCTCCGGCGGGCTTGTCACCTGCAACAACCCGTGCTTTGATCCATGCGTATCGCTCCCACTCTCTTCCTTGGGCCTGGTAATATTCTTCCATGGCATCAAAGCTCATAACCAGAGGACCGTTTTCACCAAAGGGCCTGAGGTCCGTGTCCACCCGGAACACAAAGCCATCCGGAGTATTGGCGCCGATTATTTTTATCAAACGGCGACAAAGACGAATGAAAAATTCCTCATTACTCATCGGTTCCGACGCATCCTGGGTTGCGCCGGTCTCAGGATAAGTGAAAATCAGATCCACATCCGAGGAAAAGTTTAACTCCAGTCCGCCAAGTTTGCCCATTCCAAAAACAACAAGATGCTGCTCAGATCCATCATCTCCTGTGGGAACGCCATTTTCAGAGCATTGCCATTCATACAGGAAGGAAACCGCCTGATCGATGCAGGCATCGGCCAGTGCAGAAAGATCCGCCATGGTTTCTGAAAGATCCGCCCAGCCTGCAAGGTCCCGCCAGGCAATCCGGACCATTTCACGTCGCCTAAACCGTCGAAGGCGGGCTGAAAGCCGGGCATCGTCTTTGATTCCGAAAAGATGTGATTCAAGTTTTAAATCGTACGTGTCCGGATCGAGTTTTCTTTGAAGATCTCCGCTTTCCAGCAGGTCTTTAAAAACTTCAGGACTGGAAATGCAGATTTTAGATATAAAATCACTAAAGGTAAAAACCCGTTTCAGGAGGTCAAAAAACCCAGGATCATCCGGAAGAGAAACATTTGCATTTTTAGCTGCAGTGCAAAATGCCTTAAATTTGGTGTTCGCATTTTCCTTCAACACCTGGGGGATATCGGCTGATAATTTCATTTGTAATATATAAAGGTGTCATAATAGATTTTCAATAGATTTCCCTAAAACCCGTTTCAAAACTGCTTTGAAATAAATCACTGCCCGCGCCGCATTGCTTTCATTGCCCGAGAATGGGCGATATCATCTTACAAAGAAAAAAAATGACCAGACTGAATTTGCTTAACATTTGACGATCATTTTCCAATAGGTGTTGACATATGTTTCATTCTGTCGTAATTTAGATTTTCCATTATCTTAATCAAAGCTAATGTCAGAGACTTCCCACAAGGAAGACCCTCGCGTTTGTTGTTTGCCCTAAAAGGATTCTACCCTTCCTTCGTGGCCATATAATCCAACAATACAAGTGTGTTAAATTCATTCTGTTCATTATAGTTTGTCTATACAATATTTCACAAGGAGATATGATCGATGGCACCAAAGATTAATATTGATACCCTTATGGGAATGCTTCCCTACCATAGGAAAAGAGGAAAATGGAAGAGTCTCCAGTTGGACTGGAATAAAGAGTGGGAGCGTTCCGACGCCAAAAAACTCTTTGAGTTCGACCTTTCCACCATTAATGAGGAAGAATTGAACAAATACCGGATGCGTAAAGAGGCTATCCTGGACGGCAACCACGCGGCTCTTTCGATCCTCACCCGCCTGGTCGACGGCCTCTGCGGCTATCCCATCACGCCGTCTACACCCATTGCCGAGGATTTTGCCAAGGCATCCGCAATGGGGCAGAAGAATCTGTTCGGAACCGAACTGATGTATTTTCAGCCCAGTGACGAGCTTTCGGCCATTACGGCGGTGGAAGCCATGGCGTGCCAAGGTGGCCGTTATGTCGACAACACCTCTTCCCAGGGACTGATATTGAAAACCAAGAATCTCTTTTCAGTAGCAGGAAAACGTCTGCCGGTGGTCATGACGGTCATGGCACGTGAGGTGAATAAGGGATCTTTAAGCATTCACTGCGGCCACAACGATTTCTATGGTGTGCGCAATACCGGGTGGATTCAGATAGTTACCAAAGACAATCAGGAATTTCACGATCTGCTGCCCATTGCTTTCAAAACCTCCGAACTGCGGCAGGTAATGCTGCCGTTCATGGTCATTGGTGATGGGTTTATCAAATCCCATGCCTTGGAAAACGTAGAACTGCTTTCAGACGAATTTTTGAAGTATTTCGTCGGTCACCCCAATCGCCTCTACCAACCCGATTTCGAGCAGCGCTACCTCACCGGCACCTTTACCGACACCGATCTAACCATGGAAGGCCAGGTAGCCCAGGATTTTGCCTACCGTTTTGCCAAACGAGGGGTTATCGCCGCCATGAACGCGATGAACCAGATTTTGGACACCAATCATAAGGTTGTGGAATGCTACCGCACCGAAGATGCTGAGATGGTGGTCGTGATTCTCGGCTCGGCAGCCGGCGTACTCAAGGACGTTGTTGATTACTACCGAGATACGGAAGGTTTAAAGGTGGGAATTGTTCGACCGGTGCTTTTCAATCCTCCCTGCTACGAAGAGATTGCATTCGGCGTTCGAAACGCCAAGGTCATCACCGTGATGGAGCGAGCCGGCAATGCGCACAACCAACTCCTTCTGGGAGATTTACAGGCAGCGCTTCAATTGTCTCAGAGAGCCTATCACGAAGGCAGGGATGAACACCAAATCTACGGCCGTGACTACATGCCGACCCTTCTTCACGGGGTTTACGGCCTGGGCAGCAAGGATTTCAACAAGTATGATGCCGCCGCAGTCATTGAGAACATGCGGGCCTGTTCCGAAAAAAAACGGGACAATTTTATCCGGGATTTTTTCTCAGGCATCGAAGGCCCCTTCACCCTGGAACCCGCAAAACTTCCAAACTACACGGACCGGGAGCTGGGCCTGACCTTTATCGGTATTGGCGCCGAAGGTGTCAAGACCGCCTTGGAAACCGCAGCGGTGATTTATGCCGAGAACGGCTGCAACGGAAAGAGATACACTCAGTCCGGCGCCCGTTACGGTGCGGCCAGAAAGGGTGCCCCGATTTTCATGAATTTGCGAATCAGTTCCGTACCGATTCGCAACTCCTCGGAGTTGACCGAACATGACGTTCTGGCCTTTTTCAACGAAAAGTTTTTATCCGGCGAAATTTTACGAGAATATGTCGGTCGAATGAATCAGAATGGCCTGCTGGTCGTCAACAGCCCCAGAACCAAAGAGGAAATCCTGGAGTCGTTTCCCACAGAAATGCGTCAGCGAATTGCAGATAAAAACATCAAAGTGATCTCGGTGGATGCCACCCAGGCGGCCCTAAAACATCTCCAACGCAACCTGCCCGGGGCCATGATACTGGGATTAATCAATAATGAGACAGGAATATTTACTCCCGATGATTTTGAAGCGCGGTTTAAAAGTATTTTGAAAGAAAAATTGGGAGCCAAAAAAGGATTTGAGATTGTCGATTCCAACATCGCCCTTTTAAAGGAAGGCTTCCAGAAGGCTTCAGCCGATCCGATAGAGGGGATCTGCAACTTTGTCGAGGCATCCGAGAGTCAGATTCCATTGGCGGCAATTGAACCTGAAAATTTCGGTCAGAAACACCGAGGTTCCGGTCTTCCGGTTATAATGACCCAAAAAGATGAATTGGGAACCATCAAACCGGTGAACCTGATGGATAATTTCCAGGAGACTTTTTATGATGAAATGGTTACGCCGATCATGGAGGGGAAAAAGGTTGCTTGGGATCATTTTATCCCCGTAGTGCCGGCGGGCACCAGCCAATACAAGGATGTGAGCTTCATGGGCGCTCAGCTGCCGATCTGGGATGCAACCAAGTGCATCGCTTGCGGCATGTGCGCCGTATCGTGTCCGGATTCAGCCATTCATACGACAATTACCGACAAGACGGTCCCCGAGAGTGCGGCTGCTTACTTCAAAGTCTTCAAAAAACCGCCCAAGGGAATTCCATGGAAGCGATTTGCCATGAATATCAACGCGGTTGTCGATCGATGCAAAGGCTGCGGGATTTGTGCCCAGGTCTGTCCGGTGGACGCTTTCAATATGGTTGACAAAGCTCTCTTGAACCCGGGGGACCTTCTCCCCGAAAAATACCATGATCTGGACAATACGTATGATGCTGCCCAGTATGTGGACCGGATGCCTCTCAACCACCAGGTGCTTTTTGTCTTTTCCAAGATGTATCCGGGCAAACACACCCTTTGCCCCGGCTGTGGGGAAGGGACCATCAACCTTTTGACATTCTATGCCCTGGAAAGTCTTCGAAACAGTCCCAAAGGGATAGAAACGTTTTACCAGGGGCTTAAGGTCCTTTCAGATAAAAACAAGCGGGCCATCGAGCACATGATCGACCGCGGATTTTTCATCTATAATATCAACGCCACCGGTTGCAACCAGGTTTCAGAACTGGTCAATCCGTTTAATACGCGAATTTACCAGTCCGGTCATTATGGTTTCGGCACCGCTTCGGCCGCGGCCCTCGGCACCAAATTCGCCCTGGACCAGTCCTATGCCAACGGTTTCAACGATGTTTTGACCAAGATCATTGTGTTTGCCGGTGACGGCGCCATCTACGACATCGGCAACGGTCCTTTCAATTATGCTCTGGGCGAAAATTTCGATATTACCTGGGTGATATACAACAACGAAGGGTATATGAACACCGGTGCACAGAAATCCGGAGCCACACGCTTTGGATGTGATCGATCGACCTCACCCATTGGGGAAAAATTTGCAGGAAAGCGGACCCTGCATCGTCGTATCGTCGCCCAGGCCACGGCAATTTCACATGTTTATTCCGCCAAACTCACCACCGACAATCCTTTTTATGCCATCAAAATATTAAAAGAGGCCATCGCATATTGCGGGCCGTCGGTGATAGAATTCTTCTCTTACTGCTCCCAGGGTCACCAGAGCCACGACTGGGCGGGTCCTTTGGTCTCCAGAATGATGAACGAGGCCAGAAACTGGCAGATTCAGGTTCGAAGGCCGTTTCAAAAGCTCGACATTTCGGCCAATCCGGAGCCGGAAAAGATTTTCCCAAGCAAAGGCAAGTCCTTTAAAAAGGGCGTCAAACGAGAACCGGCGACGTTTCACGACGTGGTGAGTATGCTGGGCCAGTATAGAAGACATATCCTGTCCCAGGAGGGAGATGTCATTCCCGAGCTGATCGAAGTAAATGAGACGGTGTCCCTTTTCCGATGGCTCCGAAATCAATGTTTGGCCGGATATATTGATACCATGCCGACTGAAGAGGAGGTTGAACGCATTATCACTGATCGCTACAAGTAATAGCGTCGCTTCGATAGCTTACACCGTAATTGAGCGAAAGTTTAGGATGCCCCGGATCCAAGGCATCAAGGGCGAAACCCTGCTGATAACGCGGAATAAACCTCCGTCGTCTACCGGGGGTCCCTGATAACGATGGAGATGGGGCATCATAAACTTTCCCGAAGGGTAAACAAAATGGGGTTGTATTGAAAGAAGGTTCGATGATTCTGATTTACATCTCATCTATAGAAGCGTCATGAAAATACAATTGCATCTATAAAATATATAAAAAGCCTAAACCATTATAATATTTTTCCCAGTTAGTTTACGATCAATTAGGGTTATATTTTAAGGTATGGTTTAGGTTGCAGCCACTTATTTTTATGGCCGTCGTAAAACCATTTGTCCGGAAACCCGCGACGCCTCCGATAGGAAGGATTTTCCGCCCAGTTGATCAGTTCCAGGTATGCCTTGTGGATTTTTCTGAATGTATCTGTATCTCCCCCGAGATCCGGATGGTGTTTCTTTGCCTGAAGCCGGTAGGCACTTTTAATGATTTTTTCCAGTTCAGGAGAATTCAACGCAGATTTCCCAAGCTTCAGACATGTCAATGTTGATTTTTTTATAGCCGGAAGATTTATCTCCTTGGGTATAACGAGATGGGACAACGTTTTTTTGCTTTTGGCTTTTTCAAACAGGTACCGCGTGGCGAGGTAGTTTCGATTGGTTCTTTTTTTCTCTGACCACCACTCATTCCCGAGCTTATCAGACATATTGCTGTAATCTTCAGCGGGTTTTTTATCTGAAGAACGCGGAAAAATGAAGCTGAATATTTCTTTGGCATCATATGGAAGAACATCCATAACGATTAACGTGTCGGTAAAATAAAACGTTGCATAGCGGGCATTCAATGCCTTAAGCAAGCCGGTTCTTACATCGAGTGCGTATCTCAGTTTTTGACGGCAGTCGATTGAACAATATCTTCGTCGGCCAAGATCCTCACAGGTACCGCAGGACAGGCACCTGTTTTTTTTGGGGTAGCCTGAACAGTATCCTTCTCTTTGTATCGGGTGCTGAATCATACCTATTTGTCCATTTTGTGGCAAAAGTAATTTCCAAACCCATCAAACGTGGAGTGTATAGAAGCCATTTCCGTTACAGAATGAATCCCTATATAAATTACCGAATCCCTCTTTCTTTTTTTATGATATCATAAGCTTCCTGGATTTCCCGGAATTTGTTATTGGCGAATTTTGTAAACTCTTCAGGCAGACCCTTTGAGGCGATCTTATCCGGATGATAGTCAGATACGAGTTTTCGATACTGACTCTTTATATGATCGTATGAATCGTTTCTATCGCATCCAAGGGTGGCATAATGTTTATCAACATCCTTGATATATTTTGACTTTAGCTTCCTGTATTTTTCATCGCTGAAATTGAATATCTTCACAGCGGATAGGACCAAATTCTCCTCGCTGGCACTCAATGCACCGTCAGCCACAGACACCCTGAGTAAAATATCGATCATAAGATCTAGCATCTGGTACTGGGTCCTGAACTGATTGTAAAACTGGGTCGCAAAATCGACAAAATTATCCTGAGACTCAATGGCTGCATGAAAGATGTTCGTCGCAAGTCTTCTACTTTCGGGGTTCAGGTTCAAATCGTATACCATGAAATGTTCGACAGCATTTACCTCTTCCTTTGATACCCGGCCATCTGCTTTGGCAAGCTTTGCAAGCATAGAAAACGCTGCGACGAAGAAGGTAAACTGTGCCTCTTCCCCGGATGAAAGACGGGTCCTTTGGGCGGTGGTATAGGTTTGACCGCCGGTATCAAACGCGTGGCCCAACGCTGCGCCTGCAATCGCACCCAGGGGGCCGGCCATAGCAAATCCGATTGTCCCACCGATTATCTTTCCTAGCAAACTCATTCATATCTCCTTTCTGTGTTCTTTTTTCCCGTCGTGATTCATTCAATATTCAGTTAAGATGCAAATATGCATTATAGCATTCAAATAGCATATTTTGTTGACGTTTCCAAACCTGAAATTTTGACATAGTTCGGTTCTTTGAACCACACCGTGTCCAAACGGGTTCCAGGCATGATTGGACTCTTATGAATTAAAAATGCCGGACACGGCTAAGCTCAAGTATTTATTATTTTCTTCGAGCATCATCCTTGATGGCATCGTAAAAAGTCCCATCTATAGTTGAATTCATAACTTTTTTTACAAGATCATCATCCTTTAGATCCGGATCAATCTCCAATCATAATATCGTGCCCTTTTGGCCCGCAGTTAAAAATAAGATCGAGTGCAGAAAGATTGGGAATAAAACGCCTCCAGAGTTGAGGATAAATCAACAACGGTTGTTTAAATTGGGTCACCCGAACCCCAGCATCCGCAAATTCATCTGCATCAATGTATTTTTGGCTAGCACTCTGAGTTAAAAACCGGGATGCTCCCATTTTCCCGCAGATCTCTATGAGGAGTTTCTCTCCTGTTGAATGAATCCCGAGCTCGGACAATAAGATAACCCGGGTCTCGATCTTGAGTTGCTGCATCAGATAACGGATGACGTTAAGGTTTAAATCAATGAGTTTTTCGAATTTTGTCGACAACAGCGCTTCAAAAAAGCCGATGTGGTCCTTAAAATACGGCGCTCTGGAATAGGCATTTTTCAAACTTCCCAAATGTTTTTTGGCCCAGCGGCCGTCATGGCATATCCTGACAGCATCGATTTTTTGAAGCCCCAGGCCCTTCTTTTTTACCGGAACGGTCATCCACAGGCTTCCCTGATCATTTTTGAATCGATTGCGGGTGATCCAGGTGGTACCTTGAGGAAATTGAACGTTATCCAAAATTACAAAAATATCCGAAAGATATGCCTTGTAAAAAAAACCTGGAAACGGAAAGAAATAAGGCTGATTTACAGATAAAATCACTTTTCGGTTGACTTTTTTTTATTGTAACCATTTAAGAAGAGCGAATCTGATCGACATTAATTTATCTTTACACAAAAATGAAGTTCACAATCATTTAGGGCTATAGTTAAAAGGCTTGCTTAATGGATATTGAAGATATCTACAATCTGATTCCCGATTTTATGTGTACCGATGGGTGCCATGAGTGTTGTCAGAACTTTGGGGTGCCTTCCAGGACCAGGGTTGAGGATCAACGAGTCAAAGCGTTTCTCCGGAAAAACTCAATGAAAGTAGGAATAGCCAAAGGGAATACGTGTCCGTACCTGAATGAAAAGGGCTGCGCTATCCGTCCTGTCAGACCTTTGATTTGTCGTCTGTATGGGACATCCCCAAACTACCGCTGCAAAATGAAGGTTGCGCCACTCAGGCTTCTCCATGAAGACGAAGAAGCAGAAATATTTTATTTTTATAAGACCCATTTTTTCTAGCCCGAAATTCTCATGAAGAATTTAAGTCGGCAACCATTCAGCATGGGTTTCTGTTATTTTTTTTACAGGCAGTTATCCACAATTTTACACCATTTTCACCCCGGATCAGTTTACGAAGACAGCTCCCCTCCTCCGGATTATTTAAGGCGATAAAAAGGTTCGTCTCCTGCTTTGCCCACCAGCATCAGTTGACCGCCACATTGTTCACAGACCAACAGGCTGTCTATAATTTTCGAATCCACGGCAGATGGATCCTCCATAGCAATGTCATCCTCAGGAAAACAATTCGATATCCCGCATCCCATGCACATACATTCCATTTCTTTGGTCATGATCGTTTCCTCGTTATTACAATATTGAATCGTACATTATGATTTTCCATCAACGAAAAGCGGAAAACCGGCTGCTTTTCCAAAAAACAAACAAAAGATTTCCCAAAGCTAAAAATTTTATGGACCTTCTTAATTTTAAAGTGTAGAAAGTTATAGTATATCAAATTCATTTGATTTATTCTACCCAAAGGAGTTTAAAATGCATGAAATAATTGCAGACCCTGATGATTACAGCATTGGCTCTTTAGAGGAAGGACTCGGCCATAAGCAAATCACCTTTCCCGATGACAAACGAAGAAGGTGGGCCGAAGAAATAGGAGTTTTTGCCGAAAAGTTGGACGGTTTGTCCGATAAAGCCAAACAGCTTCAGAAACTTCTTGCGAGTGAAGATACCATTAAGGCAACACCCGCATCCCTAAAAACCTTTAAGGTACAATTATTCAAAATAAACAATGCGTTAAATACAGCATTCCATCTGGCAAAAAAACTTGAAACCGACATTGTAAAGAAATAAAATTATTGAGATCTCCCAAGAAGAAAAGGCAAAATAATATGAAGCAAGAAGTAATCGTACGCTTTGCGCCAAGCCCCACCGGGTACCTCCATATCGGCGGTGCCCGTACAGCAATTTTTAACTGGCTCTTTGCCCAGAAGACCGGAGGCAAACTGATCCTGAGAATCGAAGATACGGATGCGAAAAGGTCCACCGAAGATTCTATTCAGGGAATTATTGAAGGTTTGAAATGGCTCGGAATTACCTGGGATGGAGAGCCCTATTTCCAGACACAATTCATCAAGGAACATCTGACTGCGGCCCATAAACTCCTCGAGTCGGGGCATGCCTACAAGTGCTTCTGCACAATAGAAGAACTTAAGCACAAACGTCAGGAAGCCTTGAAACAGAAAAAAGATTTAAAATATGACGGCACCTGCCGCCATTTAACATTGGAAGCAGTCGCTGAAAAGAACGACGCCGGAGTTCCCTACACCATTCGGATGAAGGTTCCAAAAGGCGAAGGCACCGTCTGCTTTGAAGACATCGTCTATGGAACCATTGAACATAAATATAAGGATATTGAGGACTTTGTTATTGTCCGCTCCAACGGTCAGCCGCTGTATCTCCTTTCAAATACGGTTGATGATATCCGAGACCGGATTAGCCATGTTATTCGCGGCCAGGACGGACTGTCAAATACACACCGCCAGATCTTGATCTACCAGGCACTGGGGGCGCCGGTACCACAGTTTGCCCATATGTCACTCACCCTCGATCCTAAAAAAGCCAAAATTTCGAAACGTAAGCATGGTGAACTGGTTGCGGTCCATTTTTATAAAGAGCATGGTTTTTTGCCGTGGGGACTTGTAAATTTTCTGGTCCTCCTTGGATGGGCAACTTCCGAATCAAGAGAAATCTTTTCCAAAGAGGAATTGATCGAAGCATTTTCCCTCCAGGGAATCAGTCGTGCCAATTCCATTTTTAACGTCAGAAAGGACGATCCAAAATATTTTACCGATCCAAAGGCGATCAGTATCAACGCACATTACCTGAGGACGCTACCGGTTGAAGATATCGAGCCCTATGTTCGTGCTGAACTGGAGAAGGCGGGAATTTGGGATCCCGAGTATGAAAACGCCAAACGCAGATGGTTTCTGGAAACCCTCGAACTGATTCGGAGCCGTTTTCATGTTACAACCGATTTCGTCCATCGTGGCCGGGCCTATTTTTCAGACGACTTTCCCATTGAGCCCAGAGCCCTGAAAAAAAATATTTCCAAGCATCCCCAGCTCGAAAAATGGCTGCCGATGCTGGCGGATCGTCTTGAGAGACTGGAGCACTTTACCGCCCCGGAGGCTGAAAGCATCATTCGCGAGATGGCCGAAACCCTTGAAGTCAAACCGGGAGTGTTAATCAACGGCATTCGAACCGTGGTTACCGGCCAGTTGGCCGGTCCGGGGCTTTTCGATGTTTTGATCACCATCGGACAACGCCGTGTTGTGGAACGCCTGCGCAGGTCCCCTGCTCTTTTTTGAGCCGAAAAAATCGGACACCATACACATATTCTGTACGTGTTCAGGGGATGTGCTTTCCCGTGTAACGATACTTGCCCGCTCGCAACTTACATGGCAGGCGGGTTGGCGGAGTGACTTCGTCATTTCAATATAAAAAATACAAAAATTAAAAGGGGACGACCTGTATGACTGAAACCAGCCATAAGCTTCCTTCAAACTTTATTCGAAATATCATTGCCCGGGATTTAAAAGACAACAAGAATAACGGCCGGGTGGCAACCCGCTTCCCGCCGGAACCCAATGGATATCTGCACATCGGACACGCCAAGTCCATCTGCCTCAATTTCGGTATCGCCGCTGAAAATACGGGGGGGGCTTGTAACCTGCGATTCGATGATACCAATCCCGGCAAAGAGAACGTTGAATATGTAGAATCGATAAAAGAAGACGTTCGATGGCTTGGATTCGATTGGGATGATCGGCTTTTTTATGCATCTGACTATTTTGAGCAATTGTATCAGTATGCCGTTCAACTGATCGAGGCCGGAAAAGCCTATGTATGCAGCCTGAGCGCTGATGAAATCAGAAAAAGCCGGGGAACCCTGACCGAACCGGGGAGAAACAGCCCCTATCGGGGTCGATCTGTTGAAGAAAACCTGGACCTGTTTCAACGCATGCGGACAGGGGAGTTTAAAGACGGCGACCATGTACTCCGGGCTAAAATTGATATGGCATCCCCAAATTTAATTATGCGCGATCCTACCCTCTATCGTATTCGAAAGGTCTCCCACCATAGAACGGGAAAAGATTGGTGCATCTATCCCATGTACGATTTCGCCCATTGTCTTTCAGATTCCATCGAAGGGATTACCCATTCTCTGTGTACCATTGAATTTGAAAATAACCGGCAGCTGTATGACTGGATACTCGACGAACTGGGTGTGAATTGTCATCCCCGGCAAATCGAGTTCGCACGTCTCAATCTCAGCTATACCGTTTTGAGCAAGCGCAAACTTGTGGAATTGGTCGAAGGGGAGGATATGTCTCAACCTCCTTTACCTTTAAAGGATTCTATGGGGCAACCGGTCCGAGGGAGACATGTGTCCGGATGGGACGATCCTCGGATGCCGACCATCAGCGGACTTCGTCGCCGGGGCTATACACCGGAATCGATCCGAAACTTTTGTGAACGCATCGGTGTGGCCCGGCGGGACAGTACGGTTGACATTGCACTGCTTGAGTTCAGTATCAGAGAAGAATTGAACAAACAGGCGCCACGGGTCATGGGGGTTCTGCGTCCACTAAGAGTAGTCATCGATAACTATCCAAAAGGCCAAGTTGAAGAACTTGACGCCCAGAATAATCCGGGGGATCTGGCCATGGGAACACGCAAAGTTCCTTTTTCCCGGGTACTCTATATCGAGCAAGACGACTTTATGGAGGAACCGCCGAAAAAGTTCTTCCGTCTGGCTCCCGGACGTGAAGTTCGACTTCGATACGCGTATTATATCACCTGCGTAAAGGCGGTTAAGGACGAAAAAACCGGCAAGGTGGTGGAGCTGCGTTGCACGTACGACCCAGAGACCCACGGCGGATCATCCCCGGATGGACGTAAGGTCAAAGCCACTTTACACTGGGTTTCAGCGGCCCACGCCGTCGAAGCAGAAGCACGCCTGTACGATCATCTTTTTTTGAAAGAAAATCCGGATGATGATAAAAATGTCGATTTTAAAACACATTTAAATCCAAACTCCTTGGAAATACTGTCTGTTTTTGTCGAACCCAGTCTGGCGGCTGCAAAGCCGGGAAGCATATACCAGTTTGAAAGGCTTGGTTATTTCTGTGTTGATCCTGTGGAATCTTCAGATAGATCCCTTGTATTCAACCGTACGGTAACATTGCGTGATACTTGGGCAAAAATACGAAAAAAACAGCAGCAAAAACAACAAAAGAGGTGATCCATGCCGATTTATGAATTTTATTGTAAAGACTGCAATACGATTTTTAATTTTTTTTCCAATACCGTCAATACGACAAAAAAACCCAAGTGTCCAAAATGTAAAGCAAAACCTCTTGAAAAACAGATTTCTGTGGTGGCGTTTACCGGACGAGCAAAGGAAAACGGCGATATGGATGATCTTCCATTTGATAGCAGTAAAATGGAACACGCCATGCAGATGCTGGCCAGTGAAGCAGATAAAATCAATGAGGATGATCCAAAACAGGCCGCCAATCTCATGCGCAAACTTTCCCATATGACCGGGATCAAACTCGGAGACGGCATGGATGAGGCGCTGAGTCGGATGGAACAAGGGGAGGATCCCGAACAGGTGGAGGCCGAAATGGGTGATATTCTGGAAACGGAAGACCCTTTTTCTCTGCCGGGCAAAAAAGCTAAGGGCATCAAAGCAAAATACAGGGAGCCGTTACGGGATGAAACGCTTTACGACCTTTGACCGTATTTTTCTTTCTTTTTTTTCTATTTCGGTCTCATAATATTTTACTCGGCCGGTCAGATCGTCAACAAACGACCGGTCTTTTATTTGATTTAAATTTATCTTCACATTATACAATGCAGAAAGGACGGCGGTTCTGGCCATCATGGCTGCAACCGCTCCGTCGGTCACAGCATTACTGTTCCCATTTTCCACAACCTTTCCTGCCAACTCGATAATTTTAAAAGCATCTTCGGCAACACTCAATGGAACGAGTGCCGCATGCTTTAAGCCCTCCTGAACAGCCTGCGCTCTGATGTTTTTCTCTTCTTCGGTATTTTTCGGCAATTTAAACGCCAGCATCACCCGCTGATAGGCATCCGAATCTTTATCAATATACTGAATAAGTTTATCTCTATAATCAGAGGCTTGTTTTGAAATTGCTTTCATCTCATCTTCTACCGCTCCATAGCCTTTTTTTCCTACCGTCAGATTGGCTGCCATTTCCGAAAGGCTCGACGCAATAGCAGCACTTAATGCTGCGACACTTCCTCCCCCCGGAACCGGGTCCCCCGACGCAGTTTTTTCCAAAAATTCCGTTATGCTTAGGTTTGCCAACATCAAGTTATTCCCCTATAGAAGAGTTATGAATACGCATCTGAACGTACAAAATTGCTTACAAATTAAACAGATCAAACATTCTTCCCGTTTTGTTTACGCTCATTTAGGGTCTATTTAAAAATGTCCTCCAGCGCCTGGTCGATGTCAGGATGCTGAAACTTAAAACCATGGCTTAAAAGCTTCTGGGGAATCACCTTTTGGCTGTTCATCAGCAATGTCCCCATTTCACCGATAACAAGACGAATCATAAACGAAGGTACTTTCATAAAAGACGGCCGCTTCAGAACATTGCCGAGGGCTTTGCTAAAATCACGGTTTCTGGTTGGTTTCGGAGCGCAGAAGTTGACAGGGCCTTTTATCTCGTTGTTTTCAAGAATAAAATTAATCGCAGAAATAAGATCGTCCATATGAATCCATGGAAACCACTGGAGGCCGCTTCCCAGAGGACCTCCTGCAAAAAATTTAAACGCCGGGATCATCTTGGCAAGTGCCCCGCCGTTTTTATCCAGAACCACGCCAAAACGCATTGCAGCAACTCTGACCCCTTTTTTTTCGGCTCCAAAAGCCTCTTTTTCCCAATCGATAGAAACTTTGGCCAAAAAATCATTCCCGGATGAAGCATCTTCCGTTAACACTTCATCCGCCCGGTTTCCGTAATATCCCGCACCGGATGTACTGCAAAGTATAATTCCTTTCCTGTCGGGCACGGCTTCAACCAGATTTCGAGTGGTTAAAATACGGCTATTATATATTTGTTTTTTATACTTATCCGTCCACAGTTTGAAAATATTTTTACCGGTAAGGTTGATAATTGCATCAACATCTTCAAGGGCATCCTGCCATGGCCCTTTTAAGGTCGTATCCGCTGAAATGTAACGAAAATTTTCATTCGGGGGATGTTTATGGGCTGAAGATGTTCCCACCGCAATAACAAGGTACCCTCTATCTAAAAGATCATGAACCAGACGGGTGCCGACAAAACCGGATCCTCCGGCAATAAATATCTTCATGGTTGCTCACTCCCCTATCCAAATTAGCAGAGGGCCACGGGCGTGAACCCGTGGGTGAATGCCAAGGCTATTCACTTTTCATACGGTTCCGTAACTATGCAGGCCGGGCAGAAGATTAACTCCAAAATATGTGAATAAAACCGCCATAAATCCAATGATTGAAAGATACGCAATTCGCTTGCCATACCACCCCTTAACCATCCTGGCATGCAGCAGGGTTGCATAAATAAACCAGGTAATCAAAGACCAGGTCTCTTTGGGATCCCATGACCAGTAACTTCCCCAGGCCGAATTTGCCCAGACAGAACCGGTGATGATACCGATGGACAAAAAGAGAAAACCGAACATGACCATTTGATGATTCAACTCGTCCAGAACCCGGGATTCAGGAAAATGAGCGAGTAAACTGCTCCTGGCTTTGACATCTCTTTGTTTGAAAAGATACATTAGGCTAATGCCAAAGGCGATTGCAAAGCCGGCATACCCCAGAAAACAGGTAATAACATGGGCAATCAGCCAGTTGCTTTTCAATGCCGGAACAAGGGGCTGAATACGATCACTTATATTGGGAGACATGGAAGCATACGCCATGGCAAAAAATGCTATGGGTGTGGCAAAGGCGCCTATGATCCTATTTTTGTACTGTCTTTCCACAACAAGATAGATAATAATAATGGTACCGGAAAAGAAAACCAAAGATTCATACATGTTTGAAAGCGGGGCATGTCCGATACCCAAGCGGTAAGATTCCACCCACCTCATGATAATGCCGGCAACGTTTCCGACAACACCGAATAAAGCGATCCATGTACCCAGTCTTCCCAGCAGCGGTTTCTTGAAAATCATATGGGCAATATAAAAAAATGCTGCTGCTCCATAAATAAACGTTGTGATCGACAGTAAATTTGAACTGCTCATTGTTTATCCCCTGATAATTGACGCTTTAAGATCCATATCATCTTCATGAACACCATTATAAATTGGCCAATTTGTCCGAAAGTTTTTTGACCCTCTGTTGCATTCCCATTTTGTTTTTGTTGGCCGTACCCGTAACGATGACCCTGCTTTTTGCTTTTCCTTTTATTATTTCGACACAGATCCTTTGATGAGACATGAAAAAAGTGACATAACACCCTATGATCATTAAAATAAATCCTGTATAAACCAGCAAAACTCCCGGATCTTTTGTCACCTGGAGACCGGTGTAATACCGCTGCTCGGATTTTTCACCCAGGCTGAACGCCTCTGCTTTTTGATCTGCCACAGAAATAACAAAAGCACCCTTTCTCATACGATCAAAATTCGGAAAATGCAAAGGCAACAGAACATCCAAGGGCTTCCCGTCAGCTGGAGTAAGGATCCCCTTATAGGCTTCCCCAATATTCTGGCCACGGAATTCAGCCGCTTTTGTGTATTCCACAAGAACGAATTTACCCAAACCTTCGGGGAGGTCCACCGGATCACCCATAGCGGTTTTTATCCGGTATGAGGCCCCTGATTTTATGTCGGCAAAAATTAATGTGATCTCTCCGGAAGGATCTGCCGCCGGGGTCTTCTTTTTAAAAGTGGAATCCGAGGGCATCTTGCCGTAGCTGGATTGAAAAATATTAATCCCTTTATAATGAAGCGGATCGTTTACGATGATATCTTTCTTATATACCGGCTTGTTATTTTCGATAATGGTTAAACTCGATCGGTATTCCTTGGGCACACCGTTATTGTAAAAGCTGACATTAAATTTTTCGCATTTGACTTCAAACCCCAGATAGTGGATTTCCCCGGTGTTTCTGATCCGGATACTGTCAACTTTTTCACCTTCCGGGATATTGACAAATCCTTCAAAACCGAAAAGCGATCCCATCAGACCGCCGAGTAGCAACAAAATGATACTCAAATGTACCGCATAAACCCCCAGTCGCGTCCAGCGCCATTTTTCGGCAAAGATACATAACCCCTTGTCGGTCTGTTCAACCTTGGTATATCCAAAATATTTTGAAATGATCGGTTTATATATTTTTCCCAACTCTTTTGGGGGATAATCGCCGGCAAACATTTCCTTTTGAGAAAGGTTTCTGAACCTTGAAAGATTGAACGGAGGATTCTTGACAAATATAATTTTCCACGTAGCAGATATACGGTCTATTGAGCATACAACAATATTTAAGGTCAGCAAAAGCAGCAGGAACTGAAACCACCATGAATGATACATGTCAAAAATGTCGAGCACATCGAAAAGTCTGTAAACAAATTCTCCGTATGCCCTGAAATATGCAGCAGGATCTTCATTCTGGGGAATAAGCGTTCCCAGAATCGACGTGCCGGCAATGGACAGCAAAAGCACCACGGTCAGTTTCACGGACACAAAAAATTTCCAGAAACTATTTGAATATTTCAGAAGTCACCTCCATATCCTAATGATATTAAGGACTTTATCGTATCCGCCCTCCAATATCATAACTTTTTAGCCATATTTCTAATCTTTAGCATTTCAGGGTCAAAAAAATAAAGAAAAAAATGTGTCAGGACCTTGAAAATCATACAAAGGGGGTTAGATTAGAACTTAACAAAGTTATTCTATAAAGATTGGTTAAAACAAAAAAGCCCTTCCTTACAAATATAAGGAAAAGGGCCCAATAAATTCTTTTTTGTTATGGTGCCGAAGGGGAGACTCGAACTCCCACAGGGAAACCCCTACTAGACCCTGAACCTAGCGCGTCTACCAATTCCGCCACTTCGGCATGAATAATATCGTTTAAAAGGATTGATTTAAGATAAAGGATATTTTATATAAACCTTTCTTCAATTTTGTCAAGATCCATATTGCCTGGTGGTAAAAATATAATGGAACTCGTTGAAAACATCGATTCGATTGAAAACCCCTATAAAAATGCCGTGATTACCATCGGCAATTTCGACGGTGTCCATATTGGACATCAGGCTCTTTTTTATGAGGTGGTAGAAAAGGCCGATACCATCGGCGGCACCTCGATTGTTATGACCTTTGATCCCCATCCGGTTCGTGTGTTAAAACAAAATGGGCGTTTGCCCCTCATAACTCTGAACGAACAGAAAATTGAACTTATTGAGAACTCTGGCATAGATGTTCTTATATGCATCCAATTCAACAAAGAATTTGCGGCAATTTCGGCAAAAGAATTTGTTGAAGACCTCCTGTTAAAATGTATCGGCATGAAGGCCATTGTTGTTGGAAAAGATTATACATTCGGCAGAAATCGTGAGGGGAATTTAGACCTTTTACAGACCTATGCCGACAATCTCGGATTTGAGGTCATCGTCGCCGACTGGGTTCAGGCATCAAAGGGTTTGCCGGACAGAATCAGCAGCACCCGGACCCGAGAACTTGTCATGGCGGGCGAGGTGGCCAAGGCTAAAAAACTTTTGGGCCGGTATTACCAGATCAGAGGGGTTGTGACCGCCGGACGCGATAGAGGCGGAAAACTTCTTGGATGTCCCACAGCAAATATTACCCTGCATGATGAACTATGTCCTAAAAACGGGGTCTATGCCGTTACGGTTGATTGCATGGGAAAAAAATACCAGGGTGTTGCCAATATCGGCTACAGCCCTACTTTTGACGATGGCGTCTTCTCCGTAGAAGTCCATATTCTTGACTTTAATAAAAACATATACGGGCAGAAAATCCGTGTAAATTTTGTGCAGCGCATCAGAGACGAAATAAAATTCTCTGATATTACCGAGTTGTCCGATGCGATCAGAATAGATATTGAAAAGGCACGCAGAATCCTGTCTTAATAACCCTCGATCCTTTTGTTCAAGGTTCGCAAATATGTGAAATTATTTTTTAGCGCGGCCTTAACTCCGATCTATAATGATATTCGTATGAAAAAAAATATCAGCATTTCCCTCATTTTGGGAGGGGCAGTATCTATTCTGGCGCTTTATCTGGCCTTTAGAAATGTCCCATTTGATGAGCTCTTAGTCTACCTTGCATCGATCAATTATTTTTGGATTCTACCGTCAGTTCTGGTGATTTTAATAAGCTTTGCCTTAAGAGCCTACAGATGGAAAATAATACTCGAATCCACCGGCAAAATAAGCTTCTGGGGGGCATTCCATCCACTGATGATCGGTTTTATGATCAACTGCATCCTGCCGGGAAGGGTTGGAGAAGTGGCGAGGCCTGTGGTTTTGCAAAAAAAAGAAAACATTCCATTTTCCACAGGGCTTGCGACGGTAGCTGCTGAACGTTTTTTTGATATCAGCATACTGATTGTTCTTTTCGCAGCAATGCTTGCCACGGTTCAAATAGATCCCGGTCTTGACATTGTTTTCGGCGAATACCATCTTAACAGGGCAACGCTGGTGGCTGCCGGTGAAGGGACGTTTATACTCCTTTTAGTACTGATTCTCGGGATAGCCATGGTTGGCTTCAGCAAAACCCGAAACATTATAAACAGCTTAATCATAAGAATTCCGTCTATGCTTTTCTTGGCCGGACCGGATCTTAAAAAAAGAATCTTAAAAAGAGTTTGCGAGCCCATGGTGAGATTTGTCGACAATTTTGCCACGGGTTTTACCCTGGTTAAATATCCCACAAGGATATGTGCCTGTATCGGTCTATCTTTTTTTATTTGGGGTCTTGCGGCCTTTTCCTATTATTTAATGGCACTCGGCTGCCCGGGCATAGAACTGTCGTTTATTGAGATCACCGCTGTCATGATAATAATCTGTTTTTTTATTGCCCTCCCTTCTGTTCCCGGCTACTGGGGAATTTGGGAGGCAGGGGGTATCTTTGCCCTGTTGCTTTTCGGGGTTTCTTCAAAAGATGCCGCCGGTTATACCCTGGTAAATCATGCAATTCAAATATTTCCCGTTATTATTGCCGGGCTTATTTCCGCAATGATAACCAGCGTAAATGTGTTACAGGTTTCATATGAAAAACGAAGAAAATAATACAGTTAACCCGGACAAATCGGAAACAAACAGAATCTTTCATATGGCAACCATGGAAATACTTACATATCCGGACAAATTCCTCAGTCAGCCGGTCCAGCCGGTTAAAAACATCGACGGTGAATTCCGGAACATGATTGAGCGCATGGCTGTCACCATGTACCAGGCACCCGGCATCGGCCTGGCTGCGATACAGGTAGGCATTAACCAAAGTTTCCTCATTTACGATGTTTCACCCCAAGACTCTGAACGATCTTTACAGGTCCTGATTAATCCTATGATCATATCGAAAGAAGGAACGACGATTTCAGAAGGAGAAGGGTGTTTGAGTGTCCCTGAGTTCAGAGCCGACGTCAAACGAGCGGCTTCTATCCTGATTGAAGGTTTTGACAGAGATGAGAAACCGTTGCGTATGGAAGCCCAAGGATTGCTGGCTGTGGTACTCCAGCACGAAATCGACCATTTAAACGGCATCTTATTTATAAACCGCATCAGCTCTTTAAAAAGAGGAATATACAAAAGAAAAGTGAAAAAGAACTTAAAAAACAAATGAGCAAAACAGCCAAAATAATCTTCATGGGGACACCGGAATTTGCAGTACCCACTCTGAATGCGCTTCATAAAAGCGGCCAGAACGTGGGGTTGGTGGTAACCCAGCCGGACCGTCCAAAAGGACGCGGCCGCAAAGTCTTCCCGCCTCCCGTTAAAGAGGCTGGTATAAACCTCGGATATGAAGTCATTCAGCCGCCGTCAATCCGAACAGCCGAGTTCTCGGATCTTATGGCAGAACACCAACCTGACTTCATTGTCGTGGTTGCTTTTGGACATATAATTCCAAAAAACATCCTCGCAATACCCAAAGTTGCGACCCTCAATATTCATGCATCACTCCTACCAAAATATCGTGGGCCTGCACCGATCCAATGGGCGATCATAAACAGAGAAAAGGAGACGGGAATCACGATTATTTTAATGGATGAGGGTTTGGATACCGGCGACATCCTCCTTTCTTCAAAAATTAAAATGATGCCTGACGACACTTCAGGGACCCTTCATGACCGTCTGGCTGAACTTGGCGCAGACCTGTTGATCCAAACCCTTAATTCTTTTAAAACCGATAAGATACATCCTATTCCACAGGACCATTCCCAAACCACATACGCACCGCTTCTTAAAAAAAACGACGGACGTTTGAATTGGGAAACGCCGGCCAGCGCTCTGGAAGCGCTCATTCGCGGGGTCTCTCCATGGCCCGGCGCCTTCACCTTTCATGAAAACAAACGCCTTAAAATTTTCAAGGCCAGGCCCATTTTTATGGATACTCCCGAAACTCCCGGTACTGTGATCAAGGGATTCCCCGATGAACTTCGGGTCGCCGCCGGAGAAGGAGTTTTGTCTATTATGGAGATTCAGGGATCGTCCGGAAAGCGTCTTTTGATTAAAGACTTCCTGCGTGGATACCATTTGACTCCCGGAACAATTTTGCACTGATATCCATAGCAGTTCCCAAAAATATGTTCCGATTAAATTGTTTACCGTCACAATTTCAGTAAGCCGCAGAATGATTCCGTTTCGATCGGGAAGCTGTCTGAGCAAATTAGAGCGCGTTAAAGCGAACAGCATAGAGGCAGCCAAAATTATGGATAATTATCATATTCCCGCGGTGTAATCTTAACACCTTAGGCCTGTTCGCTTTTATGCGGTTTTATTTGCGAGTTCTTGCCGATGGAAACGGAATTATACTGCGGCTGAAACGGATTGTTATTCTGAGAAAGCCTATAAATTCCGTCGGCATCGAATCGACCGGATATCCAAGGATTTATGTGTATGGCCGACAAGGCACGGAAAACCTCGCTGTATATTTTGAATACCCTTGATAAAGGGGATAAAACCCTCGATAACATTTTAGATGATCTTCTCCCGAAAGACACCCTTTTATCAAGAAAGGACCGAACATTCATCCAGGCCCTGGTATTCGGCGTTCTGAGGTGGCAAGGAAGGCTCGATTGGATCATAGACTATTTCTCAAAAACCCGTTTGGGCAAAATCGATCCCAGGGTGCTGAATATTTTGCGGCTCGGACTTTTTCAGATCATATATCTGGACAGGATTCCCGTATCGGCTGCAGTGAATACATCGGTTGAAATGGTTAAATCCGTCGCCGCACCTTACGTGGTGCGTTTTGCAAACGGGCTGCTGCGACATGCCGCCAGAGAGTATGAACACGTTCCTTTTCCTGATCTTGAGAATGATCCCGTATCGGCACTGGCAATAAAAAAGTCACATCCCAAATGGCTGATAAAAAGATGGCTGGATCGGTTCGGACCGATAGAGACCGGACAGATCTGCGATGCAATCAACACCATTCCCCCCATAACCGTACGATGCAATACCCTTAAAACCCATCGTAAAAAACTGAAAAATTTTCTGGAAGAATATGTGGAAAAGATTGGGTACACCGCTTACGCTCCGGACGGCGTCTTTTTTTTGAGCCCAAAGAAATCTATTCCGGAAATAGCGGCCTTTAAAGACGGACTGTTCCAGGTCCAGGATGAAGCCGCACAGTTGGTTACGCTTCTTCTGAATCCAAAGCCCGGTGAAACGGTCTTAGATGCATGTGCCGGTCTTGGCGGAAAAACAGGACATATCGCCCAGATGATGAACGGCCACGGCACAATCATCGCCATGGATAAAAATAAAAAAAAGCTGGGACGCCTGGAATCCGAGATGCATCGTCTGGGAATTTCCATTGTGACGGCCCGCACCCACAATCTTAACGAACCCTTCAACAGAGAAGATTATAGAAATTTCGACCGTATTCTTTTGGATGCGCCCTGTTCCGGACTGGGTGTTCTAAGAAGAAATCCGGATGCAAAATGGCGCATATCGGAACTGGATTTGCTCAATCATCAAAAAAGACAGTCGAAATTTCTAGACAACCTGGCAGCTCTCGTCAAGCCGGGAGGCGTCCTGGTTTATACTGTCTGCAGCACGGAACCCGAAGAGAATGAATCGGTGATAAAAGATTTTTTGAATAAACATTCGGAGTTTGCCATAGGAAAAAGTCCGGATGGATTAACTTCTAAAGTTCGTTCTCTGATAACAGAAGATGGATATTTCAAAACCTCTCCGCATCTTCACAACATGGATGGTTTTTTTTCCATCCACATGAAACGTATAAAATGATCTCACGCGTATTAAAAATCGCTGCTCTGTTCTTTGTATTTATCTTTATTGTTGCCGGAAGTGCGTATCTAACCCTCACACTCATCATCAAAAGTGAAGATACCGTTGTGGTCCCGGATCTGATTGGAAAAGATGTGATCTATGTTCTCGAGCTGTTGACAGATTTGGGATTGAATACAAAAGTCGAAGGATCAGAGTACAGCGCCGAAGTCCCCAAAAACAACGTTATTTTCCAGGAACCGGAACCCGGATCGGAAATAAAAAAGGAGCGTGATGTCAGGATTGTAATTTCAAAAGGTCCAAAATTTATTTTGATGCCCAATCTTGAAGGGCTTTCGGTTCAACAGGCCCAAATCATTCTGGAAGAAAACAGCTTATGTCTGGGGGAAATATCCAGTACGTACAAAAAGATCATAAAAAAAGAGACCATCATTGCACAAGTGCCTTCTCCTGAAACCGTGATAACCCGGGGCGGATGCGTCAATCTTTTGGTCAGTATGGGAATCCGGCCACGGGCTTACCAAATGCCGGATCTTAGAGGACTCTCCCTTGACCGGGCAATTCCCCTGGTGGAAGATAGAAATCTGGGACTTGGAGCAATAACCTCCCTTTTTCACAAAGAAAAGGCCCTTAATACCATTATCCATCAGGAACCGTCATCCGGACATCGCGTCATCGAAGGTTCCACTGTCAACCTTGCTATCAACAGAAAACCCGGTTCAAAAGGCCAGGGATATCTTCCCGGCACCCGGGAGGGGAGCCTTTTCAGATACCGGCTTAAAGACGGCTTTTTAAAAAGACATATACGGGTCGTCTTAAACAGCTACGGAGTTTCAAACGTTATATTTGACAATTTCATAAAACCCGGGGAAGACATCTGGCTGATCATCCCCAGACACAACCATGCAACGGTCTTCCTTTATGAGGACGGCGAGTTGATTAAGACCCAGGTTTTCGAAGCCGGTTAAGGGGCAGGGTGAACACCTTTGATTTCGGTACAGCGAAACGACGGCGTGTTTCTCTTGGAAACCGACTGGCTGTTTGAAAGAGATATGCGCCGTCGTGGAGCGTTCTCTCTCTATTGGGATTCAAATGCGTTTGCCCTGGGTTAAGGGATCTTGATACTTGACATGGGATACATATCCCGGAAAGATTCAAATAAACCTCTTTGATATTGCTTGCATTTTATGTTTTATTAAAACAAAATAACTTTTAAAACGGATTTCCGACGGGTCGGAACAGGAGAGTTGATAATGAAATATATTGCACCATCCATACTGTCTGCTGATTTTTCAAAACTGGGCGCTGAAATTAAATCTGTCGAAGATGCCGGAGCAGACTGGATTCATATAGATGTCATGGATGGCCATTTTGTGCCGAATATCACCATCGGTCCTTTAATCGTCGAAGCTGCGAAACGTTCAACATCACTTCCACTGGACGTCCATCTGATGATTGAAAATTCGGAACGCTACATCGTCGATTTTGCAAACGCCGGGGCCGACCTGATTTCAGTTCAGGTAGAGGTCTGCACCCACCTGAACCGGACGATCCAGATGATAAAAGAATCCGGTGTTCGTGCCGGTGTTGTATTGAATCCTTCAACCCCGCTGTCCACCATCGATTGGATCATAGAAGACGTTGATCTTATAATGATAATGAGCGTCAATCCGGGATTCGGCGGTCAGAGCTTTATACCCGGCAGTTTAGATAAAATCAGCGCCCTCCGGGGGATGTTGCAAGACCGGGGACTGGCGACTCTTATCGAAATTGACGGCGGGGTCAACGAAAAAACCATTAAAAGCATATCAGATGCCGGAGCGGACGTCTTTGTGGCCGGGTCTGCAATTTTTAAAAGTACGGACTACAAAAAAACCATATCTAAATTTCGAGGGTTAATCGGCAAATAATAATCCTGTTAGAATATAGGAATTAGGAATTAGAAAATAGATAATCTCAAATAGACGCAAATGTAATTAGAAGATGAGAAGGTCGCGGGAAACAGGAAGTTAAAAAGGTTAAAAAATCAGAAGGTCGAAGGCTCTGAGACATGCCAACCTTCTCACCTTCTTGCTCTTCCACCTTCTCACTTTCTTATTTTTCAAAATATTTGTGTGTATCCGTGTTCATCCGTGGTTTCCCTTATCCTATTTCCTCTTTTCTCTTTCCCACTATGTGAAACAGAACAGGTTAACATGAACCAAGGAGTTAATAATCAGATGAATCAGGAAAAAAACAAATTGAATGTATTGGTCATTCACGGTCCTAACTTGAATATGCTGGGAAAACGAGAGCCTGAAATATACGGCAGGACGACCCTCGATGAAATTAACGCATCCCTTGAAAAACTTGGGAAAAGACTGGGCCTTGCAGTTGAAACCTTTCAGTCCAACCATGAAGGAGCCATAGTTGATAAGATCCAGAAAGCCATAGTTAAACAAAAAGGGCTTATTATCAATCCTGCCGCGTATACCCATACCAGTATCGCCATCCGAGACGCCCTGCTTCTCCTTGATATACCTGTCATCGAAATACATATTTCCAACATCTACAAAAGGGAATCGTTTAGACACAAATCCGTTATATCTGATGTGGCAACCGCTCAGATTGCAGGATTCGGTATTCAAGGCTACCCTATGGCTTTGGAAGCTTTGGCCAAGATGATTCAGAATCGTTAAGATCAAACGCACCAATTGTTATCGTTGAGAAATTCTGGTTTATCACCATCCTTGGCAGATGGCGACGCCACCGACCCAGACTGTTTCAGACAGGCGGATCTCCAAAAAACAGGATTAAGCTACACTGACGAACCGGGTTCAAAATCGATGGCATTCGGTAACATCTTGTAAATATTGCGGGTTGACTGCCTGATCGATTGCTGGTATCTGAATGATATACAACAACTAATTAGTGTCTATCCACAAAGGAATCAAAAATGAGTCTTACACGCCAAGGTTCTACAGACACGGAACTTTTTGACAAAACGAATGGTTCCGGCGAAAATCTTTCCGGAGAAAAGTTTTATCCCCATGTCTTGGAAAATCTGAATCAAACAGGACTCAACGAAAAACTTATTGAAG
>PVMK01128562.1_pt1 | contig 49784 bp, 59 predicted proteins | sample 1853481 | NCBI WGS metagenome assembly PVMK01 (sample SAMN08533507, study PRJNA380276) | Marine sediment metagenome, whole genome shotgun sequencing project.
GGAGGCCGAGTAGGCGGTTTGGCCGATCTGACCATCGAAAGCGGCCACGGACGCAGTGTTGACTATGACGCCACGCTCTCCATCATCGAGCGGTTCGGTGAGGGCCATCGCTGCCGCGGCCTGGGAGGCAACGTTGTACGTACCGACGAGGTTGACGGTCAGCACCTTCTTGAACCGCTCGAGGTCTGCAGCTGCGGGTGTCCTGTCGATCGTTCGCTCGCCGATGCCAATACCGGCGCAGTTGACAGCGATCCTCAGCGGTGCGTCTTCCCCCGCAAGCGCCACTGCCTCTGCGATCTCCGTTGGACTCGTCACGTCGGCTCTCACGAACCGAGCGCTACCACCGATCGATGTGGCGAATGCTGCACCTGCGCCCTCGTTGAGATCGACGATGGTCACAGCGGCTCCCGCTCGTCCGAGAGCCATGGCCGTCGCGGCTCCGAGGCCCGACGCTCCCCCAGTGACGATTGCCGCTGTTGCGTTGACGTCCATGGTCGGGATGCTACTCAATCGGCCGTAGCGTGTAGCCAGATGCCCGGCTAGATTTCCCCGATGGACACAGCACACATAGACAGCGCGCTCAAGGACCTTCAATCCTCCAAGAAGAAGTGGGCGATGCTGCCCGTTGTGGAGAAGATCCGACATCTGGACCGAATCAAGGAGAACACGGTTCGCGTGGCTCGCACCTGGGTGGAAGCGACCGTCAAGGCCAAGGGTCTGTCGATGGACGACTCCCTGGCGGGCGAGGAGTGGACCGGCGGTCCCTTCAGCGTGCTCTGGCTCATCAGGGACCTTCGAACGTCGCTCGTCCGCCTGTCCACTGGCGTTGACGTGCTTGACGGCTATGAGCACCGAACACTTTCGAACGATCAGCTCGCATTGGATGTGTATCCGAAGACATTCGACGAGGGGATCCTGTTCCCAGGGATCACCGCAGAGGTGTGGATGGAGGAGGGTGTCACCGAGGCCGATCTCCCCGATGTCGTTGCCTCGTTCTATCAGCAGGACGATCCGGACGGAACGGTGGCTCTGGTGCTCGGAGCGGGGAATATCGCCTCGATCGCGATCATGGACACGATGTACGCACTGTTCAATGAGGGCAAGGTCGCGATCCTCAAGATGAACCCTGTCAACGACTACCTCGGCGAGATCTTCGAAGACGTCTTCTCCGAACTCGTTGACGAAGGATTCGTCCGATTCGCCTACGGAGGCGTTGATGTCGGCAGCTACATCACGGCTCACGACGACATCGACACGATCCATGTCACAGGGAGCGCGTCGACGTACAACGAGATCGTATATGGAACGGGCGAAGAAGGCATAGCGAACCGTCTGTCCGACACGCGAGTGACCACGAAACCGATCGGAGCCGAACTCGGCGGAGTAACGCCGATGATCATCGTCCCAGGGAAATGGTCCAAGCGCGATCTCCGCTACCAAGCTGAGCACATTCTCGCTGCCAAAATGCACAATTCGGGCTTCAACTGTGTGGCGGCCCAAGTGCTTGTGATGCCGGACGACTGGGAACAGAAGGATGCCCTCCTCGACGCCGTGCGCATCGTGCTCGCCGAGTACACGGGCCGCGATCCTTACTACCCGGGATCTCGAGAGAGGTGCGAGGCTGCCATAGCCCAGAGCGAGAGCGTCGAGACGTTCGGATTATCCGATCCCCGCTATCTCGTCACCGGCCTCGACGCACAGTCGAAGGACGAACCGTGGTTCACCAACGAGATCTTCGGGCCCGTCCTCACCGTCACAACGCTGCCTAGCCTCGACGTGCCCTCCTACCTGGAGGCCGCTGTGCAGTTCGCAAACGAGACCCTCTACGGAACACTGAACGCCACGATCGTCATCGATCCCGCGACACAGAGAGAGCACTCGGCAGCACTTGCGGAGGCGATCGGCGACCTCGAGTACGGAACGGTGACGGTGAATCTGTGGTCCGGTGCGGCCTATTTCATCTCACGGTGTTCCTGGGGTGCCTATCCGGGTCACGGCCCGCAGGACATCCAGAGCGGAACGGGCGTAGTTCACAATTCGCTGATGCTCGATCGGACGGAGAAGTCAGTCGTTCGTGGTCCCTTCGCTCCTTCTCCACGAACGTTTGCGAAGGGCGAGTTCCACATCGGCCCGAAGCAGATTTACTTCCCGACGAACAAGACAGCCCACAAGACGGGCGAGTTGCTCATCGAGTACTCGGACAGGCCGACCAAGGTGAATCTCGCCAAAGTGGCGATTTCAGCTGTGCTGGGCTGACCTCAGCACGCCGAACGCCTCTAACTCAGGTGCGATGTCTCTGAGCGGAAGCCCCATGACGTTGGCGCGCGAACCTGAGACCGACGCTACGAGCCAGCCGTCGTCTCCTTGCAGCGCATAGGCTCCCGCCTTGTCGAACGGCTGGACGCGATCGACGTAGTCCCGTAGTTCCCTTTCGGTACGTGACGTAAACGTCACTCGCGACTCTGACACACCGAAGCGCTCCCCTCCCGCATCGATTCGTATCGACCATCCCGTGAGGACCGAGTGCACCCTGCCCTCAAGCGCTAGGAGGGTTCGCACGGCGTCCTCCCGGTCCGTTGGCTTGCCGAGCACGTTGCCATCCCTGACCACCACGGTGTCAGCGGCGAGCACGACCGCACCAGAGCGCACAGAGACTTCAGATTTGGCGCTTGCGAGCCTGAGCACCATGTCTGCGGGCTTTTCGTCGGGAAGTTTGGTCTCGTCGACATCTGACGGCTCCACAGAGAAAACGTAGCCCGCTGCCGACAGGAGGAACGCACGGCGCGGAGAACCCGATGCGAGGATGAAGTGTGGTTGGAAGGTCATGGGGAAGCGTGAGGAGCCGGATCAGGCGAACGCCGAGATCCCGGTGATGGCTTGGCCGAGGACGAGCGTGTGGATCTCGTTCGTGCCCTCATATGTGTAGACCGACTCGAGATTGTTCATGTGTCGAATCACAGGATATTCAAGGGTGATGCCGTTCGCCCCGAGCACGCTCCGCGCCTCGCGCGCGACATCGAGGGCCATGCGGACATTCGTCAGCTTGCCGAAACTGATCTGCTCGGCTGAGAGAGTGCCTTCGTCGCGCTTTCGTCCGAGATGCATGGCGAGCAGCATCCCCTGATTCACCCCGATCATCATCTCGACAAGCTTCCGCTGGGTGAGTTGGAAAGCGGCAATGGGTTTGTTGAACTGGATCCGCTCCTTCGAGTACTGGAGGGCTGTTTCGTAGCACGCTCGTGCAGCGCCGACGGCACCGAACATGATTCCAAAGCGAGCGTCGTTGAGACACGACAGGGGGCCCTTCAGACCCGAGACTCCAGGCAGCACTGCATCGCCTGGCAGCCTCACATCGACGAGCACGATCTCGCTTGTGACAGACGCTCGGAGTGACATCTTCTTCTCGATCTTGTTCGCGGTGAATCCGTCGAGGTCCGTGGGCACGACGAAGCCGCGTATTCCGTCATCGGTTCTGGCCCATATGATCGCGACGTCGGCCGTTGAGCCATTGGTGATCCACATCTTCGTCCCGTTCAAGATCCAGTCGCTGCCATCTTTTCGAGCGACCGTGCGCATCGAATCGGGATCCGATCCTGAATCTGGTTCCGTGAGCCCGAAGCATCCGATCGCAGATCCCGCTGCGAGCCTCGGGAGCCATTCCTGTCTCTGCTCCTCGGAGCCGAACGCCCAGATCGGATACATCACGAGCGAACCTTGTACGGAAGAGAAACTTCTCACGCCGCTGTCCCCTGCCTCCAACTCGGTGCAGGCGAGCCCATACGCAACGGCGCTTGTGCCCGCGCATCCGTATCCCTCGAGGTGCATTCCAAGAAGGCCAAGAGCACCCATCTCAGGGACGAGAGCAAGGGGGAAGGTGCCATCGTCGAACCAGTCAGCCACGAACGGCAGGACCCGATCCGCGGTGAACTGGCGCACCGTATCGCGGAGAAGTCGTTCTTCGCCGGTCAGGAGTGCCTCGATTTCGAGGAAGTCGATGGCGTCGGGTGGACCGGGTTTGATCGGAGTGTTCATCGGCACCTACTGGTCGGGCGGCGGCGGTGGCTGTTCAGATCGCATCCAGACATCTCGCTGCGGGAATGAGATGACGATCGAAGCCGCTTTCAAGGCCAGGTCGACGCTCTCTACGACCGCATCCGTGGTGGCGAGCTCGTCGGCGATGGATGGTGCATGCCAGAACCGAGCTTCGAAGTCGATCGACGATTCACCGAAGCGCGCGAGTTGGATTTCCGGTGGTGGCGATAGGAGTACGGTGTCGACTGACGTGACGGCTACGCGGAGAACCTCGCGTGCGTTGCCAAGGTCCGTGCCGTAGGCAACACCAACGGGCAAAGTCGTTCGCCGTGCGCCCTCTCTCGTTGTGTTGACGAGCGTTCCACCGATGACGTCGACGTTCAGCAGCCGGACTTGCACGCCGTCGGGCGTGAGGATCAGCACGGTTCTCGAATCGACCTCGATCACTTCACCTATATACCCATCGAGCGCAATCTCATCCCCGATGTCGAAGGGTGACCGGGTCTGGAGGATCAAACCGGCGGCGAAGTTCTCGAGAAGGGGTTTCATCGAGAAGAACGTCACCACAGCGATGAGCAGGATCACGAGGAATATCGGTCCAGTGTCGACTCCAACCCACGACGCTGCATACACCACGCCGACAACGATGACCGCGTAGCCAGCGATCCTCGCCAACGTAAGCGACACCTGCTCGGGTACGCCGTCGACCTCTGGGAGCCATCGGAGAACCAATCTTCTGACGAACCTTGCGATCAAGATCGACGCGACGACGATCGCGAAGGCGATCGCGACATCCCAGCCCGTGACACCCTCCAGATCGATCAATTCGTCCAGGTCCGAGCTGACGGCTTGACCGATCATCAGAACAACCTCAAGGGCTCAGGTTGCGTGCCACATCCGGGGATCCCGTTCCACGGGATGTCCTCCATGAATGCCCACGAACGTCTGTGGATGGTCGAAGGCCCGAGTGCCCGGAGCGCCGCACGATGCCGGTGGCAGGGATATCCCTTGTTCGAATCGAAGGCATACCAGGGATATTCGGAGGCATTCGCTCGCATGATGCGGTCCCTGGTCACCTTTGCGATGATCGAAGCGGCGGCGATGCTGAGAGAGCGCTGGTCTCCCTTCACGATGGTTGTGGTGTTACCACGCCCTATGAAGTCCCACTTTCCGTCGACCAGCGCATGGTCAGGCTCGACGCCGAGTGCCGCGATGGCGCGATCTGCAGCGAGCCGCTGTGCGTCGGACATGCCGAGTTCGTCGCACTCCGCAGCAGATGCATGGCCGACGGCCCAGCTTTGGGACCAGTCCTTGATCCGGTCAACGAGCGCTTCGCGTTCGGATTCGCGAAGTTGCTTGGAGTCCCTGATCTTGTACACCCTGCGGTCCGCCGGGATGATCACAGCACCGACGGTGAGCGGACCGGCCCAGGAGCCCTTGCCGACCTCGTCGAACCCAACGACCGCTGAGCAACCGGTGTCCCATAGGGATCGTTCTATGTCGGTCCGTGGAGCGTTCGACCGAAGAGAAGGTCTGAGCTTTGGAGCGGTTGTCGTCACGGTCGAGAGGATAGAACAGATGCAGGTCCGACCAAGGGTTCAGTTGGCCGACGGATCATCAGGGAACGTCGCATACAGTGGCACCCGCCCCTCCACCCTTCGGACGGTTACATCCCACAGCGACTCTGGGCGCGGTGTGAAGAAATCCTCGCGGTGTGCAAGGGCCGTCCACCACGCTCCCTCACGCATTCGTCCTCGAGTTGCCCGGGACTCCATCCGGCGAACCCGCCGAACACCCTCATGCCAACGGTCGCGAGGTGATCGTCCGTGGGGTCGACGATGGTGACACCAGCGAACGGAGACGGTCGGATGCTGTTCGGATCGTCAGCGAAGAGGAGGCCGATCGCAGAGTCCGTGCCAACGGGACCACCAACGAAGATCACCTCTGGTGGAACAACCTCGGCTGACGTTTCCGGTAGAAATCGCGCGACAGGAAGATCCGATGGGAGATTGATGATGATGCCCAACGCACCATCGGCATCATGTTCTATCAGCGCCACGACTGTCCGTGCGAACGGCGGATCGGTGATGATCGGCGTGGCCACGAGCACCGATCCAGCGAGAGACACCGGATGATCGTTCACAGACGGAGGGCCATTCCATCGTGAGCGATCACGAAACCAGAAGCAACGGCGCTTTGGCTGATCGGCGATTCGGGATCAGCCAACGGATTGGAGTGGTTGATGTGTCCGAGCACGATGCGGGTGGAGTCCGTCATCGATCCGAACCGCTCGATCGTGTCTGCGGCGAGCGGGTGCTTGATCTCTGTGACGCTCCTATCCGCCAGCTCATCTGCACGGGAGAACGTTGCGTCGAGCAGACACATGGGATGCGACGAGATCGTCTCCTCCGCCTGCCTCCAATCGTCCCAGCTATCGATGTCCGGGAGGTACAGGAACCACGGCTCGTCATCCAAACGCACGGAGAGCGCGACCGTGTCGGTGAACTCTGCGCGGTGGGGCACCGTGATCGCGTCGATGGTCATCCGGTCGTCGACCCGGATCGCACCGAGCCCGAAGGTGTCTGGTGCGACGTTGCCCCGCTCGTAGAGGGTCCGCCAGGGTTCGTTCCGTCGTAGGAACGTGTGCATCTTGCCCGTTGCGAGTAACCGGATACCACGGGCGTCGCCGGACTCCTTGCCAAGATGTGCAAGTCCGACGTAGTGCCCCATGTGTCCATGCGTGAGCGCGATCGCGTCGAATGGCGTGGATCGATCGGCCGGAAATTCATCGGATATCATGAGGTTGAGGACCTGCTGCCGCATGTCAGGAGACGCATCCAGCAGCACGACAGAACCTGACGGTGAGACCACCGCGACGCAAGACGCTGTTCGGTCCGGACCGACACCAGAAGTATGGCCGAGCTGGGGTGAACCGCCGTCCTGGCCTGATCCGAGTACGACTACTGCTGGTTCCATGAGGGCTATTGTCGCAGTAGTGGACGAGGAGGTAGCCGGTTGCGGATTTCGAGCCATTCGATCGAGAACGGCACACAGATAGACGATGCCTTCGCACTCGCTGTCCCGGCTGACGAAGGCCACGTCAGCCTTGCCGAGAACGTGAGCCCCCACCTCGCATGGAGAAATGCTCCCGATGGGACACGATCGTTCGTGATCACCTGTATCGATGCAGACTGTCCAAGTTCGCCGGTCGATGTCAATCAGGAGGACCGAGAGGTACCTTCCGATCTGCCGCGTGTTGACTTCACGCACTGGCTGCTGGTTGACGTTCCATCCGAAACCACCGAGATAGCTGAAGGTTCGCACGCGTCGGGTGTGGTCCCCGGTGGCAAGGCCGCTACCGGGTGCCCTGTCGGCGTACATGGGCAGAACGACTACACGTCATGGTTCGATGGCGATCCCGACATGGGTGGTTCGTGGAACGGGTACGACGGCCCTGCTCCCCCATGGAACGACTCGATACCCCATCGGTACACCTTCACCGTCACGGCGGTCGACACGGAATCGCTCGCGCTCGCTCCAGGGTTCGGTCGCGCACAGCTCGAGACGGCGATTGAGGGGCATGTGCTCGACTCCGACTCGCTGACCGTTACGTACTCTCTCAACCCCAACCTTCGCTGACCGCTGTGGCCACTTCCGAAGTCATCGCAGGGCTTCCAAAGGCTGTTCTTCATGATCATCTCGATGGCGGGCTGCGCATCGAAACCGTGTTGGAGCTTGCCGACAAGGCTGGATACCGGGGTCTCCCGTCGTACGACGCCGAGGAGCTCACCGAGTGGTTCCATCAGGGTCAGGCTGGCTCTCTTGAACGCTATCTGGAAGCTTTCGAGCACACGATCAGCGTCAAGCAGGAGGAAGCAGCGATCAGCAGGGTCGCCTATGAGTGCGGTATCGATCTCGCTGCCGACAACGTCGTGTACGCCGAGGTGCGATATGCACCCAGTCTCCTCACAGAGGAGGGACTCCCTCTCGAGGCGGTGTTCGAGGCAGCGAACGACGGCTTCGCACGGGCGATGAGCGAAACAGGAATCGACATCAGGTCGATCGCCGTCGCTCTCCGCCAATTCTCAGACAGCGCCGAGATCGCACGTGTGGCCGCCCGATACCTCGACAACGGTGTCGTAGCGTTCGACCTTGCTGGCCCTGAGGCTGGATTTCCTGCCGACAACTACCTCGAGGCCTGTCGGATAGCACACGAGGCTGGCCTTGGTCTTACGATCCACGGCGGAGAGGGTGATGGCGCACATTCGATGTGGCGAGCGATCGCTCTTTGTGGTGCGCAACGCATCGGGCACGGAGTCCGTGTCGCAGACGACACCGATTTCAATGGTTCGGTCATGACCGAACTCGGATCCTTTGCGAGACGCGTCCGAGATGAACGGATACCTCTTGAGGTCGCACCGAGCTCGAACATCCACACGGGAACGTACCCATCGATCGCCTCCCACCCATTCGGGGAGCTCTATCGACATGGATTCAATGTCTCGATCAACACGGACAACCGCCTGATGTCTGGCGTGACCGTGGGAAGCGAATATGAGCTCGCAGCTGAGACGTTCTCACTCTCGATAGCTGATCTTGAGGACATCACTGTCAATGCGATCGCAGCAGGATTCGGCGACTACCCCTCCCGCAAGCGACTGATCGACACCGTGGTTCGACCTGCGTATTCGAAAGCGATCGCCGAGCAGGGCTAGAGGATCGTCGCTTCGATCCAGTCGATCACATCGCCGATGACCTGTTTGCCCTCTGGCTCGTTGTGAGTCTCGTGTCGAAGGTTCGGGTAGAGCCGTCGCTGGACGCTCGGTGAGCGGGTCAGCGATGCACTGGCTGAGGGCGGCACCAACGGGTCCTCTGCGCCGTGGAAGACAAGCGTCGGGGTGACGATCTCGCCGACGCGGTCTCGGAGCCGAGCCTGTTCAGCGAAGCCTGACTTTCCCATCCGGGTGGTCGCCTTGGTGTGCACCAGCGGATCAGCGAAATAGGCTTCACCCACGGCGGGATCCCTCGAAAGTTGCTCCGCCGACACGTCGGTGGGGAATTTCATCTTCGGCGCGACTCCCCCGAGCATCTTGGCAAGGCTCCTGATCACGGGAGAGATCTCGTCATCGAGCGCAGGAGCCGAGAGCACGGCGGCATTCGGTACGGGCGACCGCTGGTCGATGAGGTAACCGGTACAGATCATTCCACCCATCGAGTGGCCGTACAGGACCCAGGGGCGACCGGAGGCGGCCGCCGAAGCGGCCGCGAACTGGGCGACGTCATCGGCGAAGACCGCGAAGTCCTCGACGTGCATCTCGTGGCCGTCTGACTGCCCGTGACCCCGGAGGTCGATCATGTGAACCACCGCTCCACTGGCGGCGAACTGTGCCGCAGGTTCCGACCACCGGCCACTGTGCTCGGCGAGCCCGTGGACGATGAGAATGTCGTAACGGGGAGTTTCAGGCGTCACCGTTCTCGTGAACAGCTCTGTGCCGTCGCTGGTGACGAATGTTCCTGTCGTTTCGCTCATCGCTCACCGCTTTCTGAAGTCATCGCTGCGCCAACGATACCTGCACTGTTCAGGAGAACCGCAGGCACGAGAGGCGCTTTGGTTGAAAGGAGGTGACCGTAATCGGAAAAGCGTTTCGATATGCCGCCTCCGAAGATGATCAGTCCGGGCGAGAATAGGGTCTCGACATGGGAGAGGAACTCGTGTGCTCGATGCGCCCACGTTTCGAGATCCATCCCGTCGTGCTCGACGAGTCTCGCCGCCGCGTAGTGTTCCGCTGCCATCCCCTTGAACTCCAGGTGGCCCAACTCGGTATTCGGCACGAGCACACCGTCGTTGAGGAGCGCAGACCCGATCCCGGTACCGAAGGTGAAGAGCATGACGACACCCGCAACCCCCTTGCCGGCACCGTAATGAGATTCCGCCAGACCCGCCGCGTCCGCGTCGTTGACGATGGAAACAGGACGGTCCAACGCGGCTTCAAGTTCCTGCTCAGCCGGATAGTCGATCCAATCCGGTGAGATGTTCGCAGCCGACCGCACCACCCCATCGACCACGACTCCCGGGATCGCGACGCCGATCGGCCCTTCCCAGGCGTGGAAACGAAGAACCTGTCTCACCGTTTCTGTGATGTCCTCTGGAGACCCCGATGCGGGCGTGGGAATCCTGTGCCGCTCCGTCACCAGAACACCGGAATCGAGGTCGACCGCCGCGCCCTTCACACCGGATCCGCCGATATCTATCCCGAACGCTTTCACGATCTACATCTCCTCGATGATCGTCTCGACGGCGTCAGCATATTCTGCTCGATGTTCGAAAGATGCCTCGTTCACGGTCAAGACGACTCCCCCCGGAAATTCAGCGAGATGGGTCGGGACAGGGTCGATGCCGGTTGGAAGATCGGGATAATGGGAGATGCCGCGGGGCGTGAGCACGAGAGCTCGCGGCGCATCGCCTGACGCTGCGACAGTAACGCCTGGCAACTGCTCCAGGCTCCGAGCGAACTTCGTAACCCATCTCCGCATCTCGGTAAGCAGTGCGTCATCGACGGATTGTCCTCGCGGGATCACCACACCACACGGCGGGGCCGAAGCCAGCGATCGATGCCACCGAACGACATGGGCGGCATCAGGAGTCTCAAGGCGTCCGGCAAGGTTCGGCCATTCGCGGATGACCGTGTCCCCGTCTGGCACGTGAACGTCGACGGGCACTCCATCGACATGCGGTATCTCGTTGGCGATCGCGGGTACGAACCCCATCTGCCTCTCGAAGTCCGGCGTGCGCTACCGGGACACCCACACACCCTCGGCTGAGCTGGGGATCACCGCTCGATGAACGGGAGGCTGACGATGCGAGCGGGTACTTCCTTGTTGCGGATCGTCACCGTCATCGTGTCGTCGGGCCCGGGTGGCGGGCGAACATAGGCCATGCCGATCCCATGGCCAAGGGTCGGTGAGAAGTTGCCGGATGTCACCGTCCCGGAACCTGAGGAGGTTGTTACGGCGTAACCCTGTCGGGGGATCGCCCTTCCCTCGGTGACGAATGCCACGAGCTGCGACGGCAGATCGTCCCTGATCGCTTCGAGTGCTTCCTTACCGACGAAATCGTGATTCCAGTCGACCACCCAACCGAGGCCAGCCTCAAGCGGGGTCACATCTTCGTGCAGGTCTTGGCCCCAGAGTGGATATCCCATCTCGAGCCGGAGGGTGTCCCTCGCACCAAGAGCGGCAGGCTTCCCACCCGCAGCGATAAGGGCCTCCCACAGATCGTGTGCAGAATCGTGCGGGACACAGATCTCGGCGCCAGCCTCCCCCGTGTAACCCGTTCCGGCTGCAATGGCCTCGTGGCCGGCAAACTCCCCTGTAGCGACTCTGAACCGCCTGGGTACGAAACCGAGCACCTTCTCGACGAGGTCGGGCGCATTGACCCCTTGAACAGCGATAAGGGCCGTTCGCTCCCTCACATCGTCGAACATGACGGTAGGGGCAGCTGCATCTCGGAAGCGCTGAACGATCCCATCGAAGTTCGTTCCGTTGGGCATGACCCAGAAACGGTCAGCGTCGAGCCACCAAACGATGATGTCGTCCTCTATCCCCCCACGATCGTTCAGCGCCATCGTGTACTGGGCACGCCCGGGTTCGATTTTCGTGATGTCGTTGCAGAGCTGGCTCCTGAGGAGTTCCACGGAACCCTCTCCGCTGACCTCGAAGCGACCAAGGTGGGAGACGTCGAACACACCGACATCGTTTCTCACGGCATGGTGCTCGTCGAGGACGCTGTCGTGCTGGACAGGCATCGTCCAACCCCCGAAGTCTGTGAACCGGGTGTCCGACTCCTCGTGCGCAGAGTGAAGGGGCGAGTTTGGCATACGTGGCTCCGATCGGTCTTACGACGAGGTGCTGCTTGTGACCGAGATGGTAGTGGAGCGCCGCCAGATGGCTCGTCGCAGACCGTCCACTAGGAAGCGTCGGCAACCTTCCCGAGATCTGTCACTTCGGGAGGTCCTGGGATCCGACTCGGCGCAGCGTGATCGACCGACGCGTCCGGCTCCTCGAGGCCGTACTTCACCAGCAGATGCAGATAGTCCCTCTGGTAGAACACCTTGCACTTGATGTTCGGATAGAGCTCGCGCAGGCGCCGAACCTTCCGATTCTTCTTCGTGACGAGCTTCTGGCTCATCGTGGTTATCTCGATGTAGACATCGTCGTCAGGGAGGTAGAAGTCGGGGCGGAAGAGCTTCGACGGATCGCCGTAGGTATTCCATTCGATGGCGAACGCCTTCGGCTCGTAGTCCCACTCGATCTCGTAGAAATCAAGGAGTCTCGCGAATTCCCGCTCGCTGTTGTGTGCGAAATCGGTGCTCTCCGCCTTTGACGGCGCGAAAAGGTCGTCTGTGGTCAGGTTCCAGCCGCTTTCGCAATGTCTGGTGCTGAAGTGCCATCGACTATGGCGTGTTCCGGGAACAGCCTGTGGATCTCGCCCGCCACCTCGTCATGGACAGGGCGAACCGCAATTCCGAAGACGCCCTGACCCTTCTGCAGGAGATCGATCACCTCTTCGGGACTTCGTGCTGCATAGATGGTTGTGCCATCGGAGAGCAGGGTGATGTCACTCTCGCGCCATCCCTCCCCCTCCTGTTCCTCGAGTTGTTCGAACGCGCTGCGGATCTTGTGGAGGCTCGTGCCCGCGTCCTTGAGTCTCTTCACGACGCGGAGTGTGACGATGTCCTGGAACGTGTACAACCTTTGTGTACCCGATCCTGTCGCTTCCTGGAGCGACGGGCCGAGAAGGCCGGAGCGATCCCAATAGTCGAGCTGCCGGTAGGTGATGCCGACGACGGCGCACACCTGTGGCGAGCGGAAGCCGAGAGTTGTGTCGATGGTTTTGTCAGTCATGTCCTTGCGTCTCCTAATACCCAGAGGTTACACAGTCGTAATTCCGCCCGTTGAATTACCGCCGCGCAATTTACGGTCGGACACGGCAATTGTCAACGATTGCCTGTCTTCAGGGAGCGTCCAAGAAGATGGCTTCGAGGCGTGCGAGTTCGGTGCCCGTTCCGAGTCCGAACACGAGATCTCCGCTGGTGAACGGGGTATTGGGGTCTGGGTTCACTTTCACCGTGTCGTTCGGTGGGGCAACACCGATGACCATGGCTCCAGAATTCCGGCGCAGATTCAGGTCTGCGATCGTTTGGCCCACGACGGGCGACCGGTCCGGCACGATGAACCGCTGGATCCGGAATTCGACGGCGCTGGAGTGGACCACGGTATCGAGGAACTCGGCAAGACCGGACTGTGTCGCGAACGCTGCGATCCGCTCCCCTCCCACCAATTCGGGAGTCACCACCGCATCGGCTCCCGCCAACGTGAGTTTCCTCTCGGTCTCATGGTCGATGGCGCGGGCTGTCACCGGCAGATCCGGATACCCCGCCTTTACGGACAGGGTTATGACCATATTGTCGCTTGGCGACGCGACCGCGGCGATCACGGCTCTCGCCGTCGCAACGCCGGCGTCCGAGAGCACGTCGTCCCGCGTCGCATCCCCCTCGACAACGGCTGCCCCCGCTTTCATGGCAGCTTCCACGGCCGCAGGATTCCTGTCGCTCACCACACCGTCGAGTCCGTCTCTGGTGAGAGCGTTCCAGGCCGACACCCCCACCCTGCCGTATCCGCACACGATGATGTGATCCTTCATGGATGAGACGTCCTTTTGCATCTTCCTTCTCTTTCGATAATCAGACCCGACCACGGTTTCGAAACCGTACTCCACGGCCGCGGTCGCGGTGTACAAGGCCGCACCCATTCCCGAGATCAGGACCACGGCGACCCACATACGCGTGGCGCCGAGGAACGGCCCCCCTATCTCGGAGTAGCCAAGTGTCGAGATCGTGATGATCGTGACGTACAGCGCATCGCCGATGGTCAGGTCGCCGATCACCACGAACCCGATCGAACCGATAGCCATCACCACGAACAGCGAAACGATGCCCGCTTTGAGATTGCTGGGTATGTTCACTGCGAGGTGTTCGCCTCGAAGTCGCCAGGGTCGATCTGATCGAGGAACTCTTTGAACTTTTCGATCTCATCCTCGTCCGACTGATCCTTGATCTCGACGCCGGCCTCGTTGAGCACATCCCGATCTGCGAAGAGCGGCGCTTCCATCCGCACCGCGATCGCAACCGCATCTGATGGTCGCGAGGAGATCGTGTGGACATCGTCCCCGATCTTCAGTCTGAGGTCAGCGAAGAACGTGCCGCCGCGAAGCTCCGTGACATACACACCGGTGAGTGTGGCTCCGAGTTCTTCGATCAGGGACGCGGCGAGATCGTGTGTGAGCGGTCTCTGCGTCGAGATCCCCTCGCTGGCGAGGGCGATCGCCGTCGCTTCGGGTGTCCCGATCCAGATCGGGAGGTAGCGATCACCGCCTTGCTCGCGCAGCAGGAGAATCGGCGTGTTGGTCGGCAACTCGATTCGGACGCCGATCAGCTCAAGTGGTACGTTGTCACCCATGCGCCAACATTATCACGCTGGCTTGCGGTGCTCGCCGGGTCCGTAGGCATCTTCGAGATACGCGGTCGGATCGTCATGGAGCTTCTTGATGTCGAGGACCGCCCACACAGATCTGAGGTTCCGGTACAGGCCTTTCCAATCGAGCCCGTATCCGAGCAAGTATTCGTCGCCGACGCCGAAGCCAACGTACTCGACGGGCACGTCGACGATCCTCCGAGGTGTCTTGTCGAGGAGGGCCACCGTGCTGACGGAGCGGGCACCCCTTGCGAGCAGCATCTTGCGGATAGTCACGAGCGTAAGGCCCGTGTCCACGATCTCGAGCACAAGGAGAACATCGCGGTCCTCAAGGGGTTCGGAGACATCGAGCGCAATGGATACCCGGCCCTGGCGTCCGAATCGCGTGAGGGCAAGGAATTCGGGTGTGGACGTGAGGGGCAGATGGTGCAGGAGATCTTTCATGAACAGCAGGGATCCCTTGAGGATGCCGATCACCACAAGATCACCGTCTGGGAGATCGTTCGTGATGTCGGCGGCAAGTTCGGCCACCCTCCGTTGGAGGGTGGTTTCGTCGATGACTTCAACGAAGTCGTCGCTCATCCGCCACCGACGACCGAAGGGATCGCCTCTCTGATCCACCTACCGATGGATTCGGCCTTCGGTAGATCGACAAGGGAGGACGTGTTCCATCGTCCGTCGTCGAGGCCGGGCATGGCTCGCAGTCTCCGCTCATGGCTGTCTGAAAGGTCTTGTGGTGCGCCGACGGTTGCGCCTCCTCCTTGCTCGGTATAGAAGGTTCTCATCCAGCGATCCTTGAGCGTGTAGGTGTCGTACGCCCAGTCGACGATCTCTCGCGTGTCTGAGAAGTGATCATCGGAGTGCATCACGACGCTGTAGATCGTGCGACCGGCCTGTTCGGTGACTCCCAGGAGCACCTTGTCCGCCAACGGAGTGTCGCCGGTCTTGAGGCCTACGACGCCGGGATAGGCACCGAGCAGCTTGTTCGTATTGTTGAACGTGCGGCTCCTCCCGTTCGGATCGGCCGGCAGGTTGACCTTCTTGATCCTTCCCACACGCTGGACGTCTGGGTAGTCCTGAGATGCGATGATCAGAGTGAGAAGGTCCGTAGCCGTCGAATAGTGTTGCTCGTTGTCCAGTCCGTTCGGGTTCGCAAAGCTCGTGTTCGACATTCCGAACTGTGCGGCCTTGGCGTTCATCATGGAGACGAAGTTCGATACGGAATCTCCGCCCACGTGATAGGCAAGTGCGATGGCAGCGTCGTTCCCGGATCGCACCATCATCGCGATCAGGAGATCACCGACGGTCCACTTCTCCCCAGCCACAAGTCCGGCGACGGAACCTCGCGCGCTGGTGGCTACCCGAGGAACCGTGACGAGGTCGTTGAGATCAGCGTTCTCGACCGTGAGGATCGCCGTCATGACCTTGGTGACGGACGCCATGGGAGCCCGATCGTTGGCGTTCCACGATGCGAGGACGACGTCGGCGTCAGCGTCGTACACGATCCATCGATCTGCGGTGATGTTGGGTATCGGTGGCGCGTCCGCCCCCACTGCCGGTGTTGGTGTGACCGGAAGCGTTGACAACGACGCGATAAGCGCCAGAGAGGCGGCAAAAGTAGCAAACATCAGTGTTCAAGTAGCTTGCGAAGCCTACTGCGAATCATCGTTTCTTGAATGATGGCTGAGGCCTGTGACGTGTCCGCCAGGATCTCCTCGGAGCGGCGCTGATTGTCCGGATTCCGGTGCCGCAACATCGGAGCGACAAGTTGGCCGAGGAGGTCGGTCTGCCGCTCTGCTGACAGCCGGATTCCTCTGAGATGTCTGACTTCAAGGCCCCGCGTGAGGAGCCTGTGAGCCGCTCGTGCGATCATCAGGTCCGCGTCGGTGAACGTCGCTGTTCCGTCGGGCAGGGTCACCGGGCTGACGAGTCCTTCGTGAACGATGGCCTGCAATTGCTCGTCGCTCAGTCCTGACGACCGCATGATCTCCGACGTCGACAATGATACCCCCGACGTCGCGAAGTACGCCTCAGGGGGCGCGCCCTTCTCTGGGCTGATGGGTGATTCTTCGCCGTGCTCCCATGCGGTCAGCTTCGACTTGATGACCTTGAGCGGGAGGTAGTGATCGCGTTGCTCCGAGAGGACGAACCGGATGCGGCGTACATCGTCTTCCGTGAACACCCTGTACCCAGAGGAGGAACGCTGAGGCGTGACAAGTCCTTTGGACTCGAGGAACCGAAGCTTCGAGACGGTGACGTCAGGGAAGTCGCCACGAAGGAGGTTGATCACTTCCCCGATGGTGTGGGTGCGTTGCTTGGGGCTGCCGACGGCCCGAAGTTCAGCCATGGCCTCTGGACACCCTCAGGTGGAATTTCCCGATCATGAGATGGTCGCCTTCGGCGAGTTGCCCGGCTTCGTGGCGTTCGCCGTTGACGTATGTGCCATTCGTGGAGCCAAGATCGGTGACAGAAAGACTGCTTGCATCGACGGCGAATCGGGCATGCTCGCGTGACACGGTCACATCGGCGAGGAAGATCGCACAACTGCCGCCGCGTCCCGCAACGGTGTTCCCCGGGCCGAGCACGTATGTCAGCCCTGACTGGGGCCCGTTCTCAACGGTGAGAGCCCAAGCGAACGCACCTTCAAGCCTGCTCGCCGACCCCTCAGAATCTCCGTGCGGATCGCTCGGTTCCCACGCCATCGTGGGGTCGTGTTCTATCGATACGCCGTTCTCGTCTCTGGTTTCGCCGTCGTTCATGGGTCCATGCTACCGACAAACCCTCAAGTTGTGGTCGAACCTTGTGCAAACGAAGTCGCACCGTGTCAGGCGATGTGCGCCTGGTATGCGGCCACAGCCATCAGGGCATCGAATTCAGAAGCGTTGGGCATCTCGATCTCCGCGAACCTTTCGTCTCCGTATGGAGCGCTCTGCGCGAGTTCAGGGTTCTCGTCGAGGGCGCTGTTCACAGTGATGACCGTGCCGCTGACGGGTGCGTACACATCGGAGACGGATTTCGTCGATTCTACCTCGGCATAGTGTTCGCCGGTACTGTTTTTGGTTCCAGCGGCCGGAAGCTCGACGTACACGCCATCTCCAAGCGCATCCTGTGCGAAGTCGGAGATTCCCATTTGGATGGTGTCCCCATCGCGCCGGCTCCACTCGTGGTTCGGTGCGTACCTGAGGTCTTCTGGAAAGTTCATGGGGTCTCCACTGCCGGCTTCGATTCGTCTGCGCTCAGACAGTAGTCGATTGACGAACCCGCTTTGCGTGCGAACGATCAGCCGGACGGCGTGCGAGCGTGCGCGATCGCCTTCTGCATGTCACCGAGGTACTGGAACGCGACCCAGTAGTACAGGACGAGGCCTGGCACGCCCGTTGCGATGGCTGCTGCCGTGAACAGCTGCAGTTCGAAGCCTGCGCCCGCGTAGAAGAGTGCAACAGAGAAGTACAGCAAGAGGGTTGCGACCTTGCCCATGTATCGGACGTCGAGACGGGTCACGCCGTTCTTCCACCCGTAGGCCGCACCGATCCCGATCACGACCTCTCTGATGATCAGGCCCCACGCGAACCACGGCGGGAGCACCCCGACGATGAGGCCCGCGACGACAGCGATCGCGATGGCGACCCGGTCGGCGAGCGGGTCGAGGAACTTGCCGAGTTCGGTGACCTGATCGAGCCTGCGTGCGAGGTAACCGTCTATCCAGTCCGTGGCGCCGATCACTCCGAGGAGAAGTCCGGCTGGACCGTAGCTCTCGACAACAACGAGCCATACGAACACAGGGATGAGCGCAATACGGATCAGCGATATCGTGTTCGGGACGTTGAAGAGGTCCTTCATCAAGAGATGAGCACAACCCTGAACTTGACGCGGGCGAGTTCTGATCCGTTGAGGCTGACGAGGAACGAATAGCCTTTCGCCTCAGGGAACGTGATGTTGTGGAACGGGCTGACGATCGGCACGATGCTCGATGCCCCCGGCGGAAGATTCGGTGGTGTTCCGACCCGGAGCTTTCCTTTCGCTGCTACACCCATCTCGGTGCCGTCTTCGTCTACGAGGTTGATCTCGAGTTCGAGGTCTCTCTGGCGTTCTTCCGGTGGCACCTCGGCCACCATGGCGACGGACAGACTCCTGTGTACGGCTGGCAGCGATCTCACGCTGATCGTGTCGAACCCACCACCGAGTACGAACAGCTTGCCGGATTGGACCTGAGCCGAGTCAGCCAACATGGCCGATGTCATCTTCACGATTGGTCACTCCTTGGCTCGAAGTTGTACGTCCGCCCGTCAGGGTCGGTGACTGACACCATACGGGTTCCCCAATGCGTATCGACGATGGCGGTCTCCGTGGCGTGTGAAAGATCAACGATGTCACTGGTCTCAAGGAACGTCGCTTCCGATGGATCCGATCCCGGGGCGACCTCGGCGAGTACGACTCTTGCGTTGCCGTTCACGAGTGTGCCTGCGCGGTGTGGCTCGCTCCCCCACTGCTGCTCGAACGAGAACGCGAGACGACTCCAGAAGCCAACGCTTTCGGTCCAGCGCGCGATCTCGCGATACAGGTGATGGAGTTCGGTGGACATCTGACAACGATAGCCCGAGCGTTCACGCCGGTCCCGAGCGAACTTCGTGTGGGGCACACCATCTATGATCGAAGGAACATCGACATCGGTGTGAGCGAGCGGTCGCCGTACGGAATCGAAGGTGAATCCATGTTGGACGCGACGGACCGGGCGATAATCGCCCATCTTCAGAGCAACGCCCGGATGTCGAACAGAGCGCTCGCCGATGCGGTGTCCATTGCACCGTCCACGTGCTCCGAGCGACTCAACAAACTCCGCGATGCAGGCGTGTTCAACGGATTCCACGCTGAGGTGAATCCGGAGGTGCTCGGACTAGACATCGAGGCCCTCATCTCCATACGGTTGCGGCGCCACGGAGCTCCGGAGGTGGAGAAGTTCACGAAGAGCACGGACGGGATGCCCGAGGTCAAGCAGATCTTCCACACATCAGGGGGGAACGACTTCCTCTGCCACGTGATCGTGCGAGATGCAAAGCGATTGAGGGAGTTGGTGGTGAACGGGTTCACGACCCTGCCAGAGGTCGCACATGTCGAGACCTCGCTCATCTTCGAACACAGATCGAAGCCCGTTCTCATCGAACCCGTATAGGTGGTTCTATCTCAGCCGGTCGATAGCGGTTCGAAACGTGCCTGGAAGAACCGCAGGTCCTCGGGTTCGTACGCGAACCGAAGTCCTTGGATGTTGTCGGCATGCTCGACCACTGCAATGACCGATTCCGCGACAACATCCATGTGCGACTGGGTGTACACGCGGCGCGGGATCGTGAGTCGGACAAGTTCGAGGGCCGGATGCCGGTTCTCGCCGGTCTCCGGGTCGCGGCCGGCCGACACGATGCCGCGTTCCATGCCTCTGACGCCGCTGTCAACGTAGATCGCCGCCGCAAGGGCCTGAGCCGGGAACGAATCCTGACTGAGATGGGGCAGGATCTCTGCAGCATCGAGGAACACGCCGTGCCCGCCTATCGGCACCACAACGGGTACGCCGTACTTGATCAGTCGGTTTCCGAGATACTCGACCTGGCCGACACGCGACCGGATGTGGTCATCGGTGCGAACCATCTCCCGGATTCCCTCCGCCAGGGCATCCATATCTCTGCCAGCCATGCCTCCGTACGTGTGTAGACCTTCGAACGCAACCAGGAGTGCACGTGCCTTGCGAGCGAGATCCGGATCGCGCAGGGCAAGGAACCCGCCGATGTTCACGAGATTGTCCTTTTTGGAGGAGACCGTCGCCCCGTCCGAATAGCTCGTGATCTCTCGAAGGATCGAGGCGACGGAGCGGTCGGCGTAACCGCCCTCGCGTTGTTGGATCATGTAGGCGTTCTCGAGAGCGCGCGTGGCATCCAACATGACCAGGATCCCGCGTGAAGAGCAGAAGTCGTACACGGCTGCGATGTTTGCCATCGAGGCAGGCTGTCCCCCTGCGAGGTTCACGTTCGTCTCGAACGACACGTAAGCCACCTTGTCCGCGCCGACGTCATCGACGACGGCCTGCAGCTTCTTGAGGTCGATGTTCCCCTTGAAGGGGTGCATGGAACGTGGATCGTGCGCTTCGTCGATGATCACATCGACGAACGTCCCACCTGCTCGCTCCTGGTGATATCTCGTCGTCGTGAAGTACATGTTCCCCGGCACGACATCGCCTGGAGTAATGAGGATCTGGCTGAGGAGATGCTCCGCTCCCCGACCCTGATGCGTAGGGATCAGTTCCTCATACCCGTAGATGTCTTGTACAGCAGCTTCCAGCCGGTAGAACGACCGCGATCCAGCGTACGACTCGTCGCCAGACATGAGGGCCGACCACTGGCGATCCGACATCGCAGACGTGCCAGAGTCGGTGAGGAGATCGATCGTTACATCGTCGCTGCGCAACAAGAAGGTGTTGTAGCCAGCATCAGCGATCGCAGCCTCACGATGTGTCCGGGTCGTCACGGGGATCGACTCGACCATCTTGATCTTCCATGGTTCGGCCCAACTGCGGTTCACGATGCATCCTCCTATAGCTCACGGGCGTGTCTGATCGGGTTCGCGGGTCCGTAGTCAGGTCTGCTCGAGCCTGCGTACCGGACGACGCACACCGCAGTGCCCGTAGTGTCCTACACATCGCGAGATACGACCACCGACTCCGAAGCACATTCGGAAGATCATGCCATCAGCCGTCTAAGCGTCGAGAGCGTACGCCAGATCGTTGATGATGTCCTCAGGATGTTCGAGGCCAACACTGAGGCGGACGAGGTTGCCGGGGATGGATGCGGCATCGCGCGCATCGGATCCCTGCTGTTGGTGTGTGGAGATCGCAGGGATCACCGCCACCGACTTCACCCTCCCCAAGGTCTGTCGCACGCATGATCATCTGCAGCCGGTCGTACGCGACCCTGGTTGCCGCATCGCCACGAGCGACCTCGAAACTCAGCAGCGATCCGTATCTCGGCTCCTTGCTATCGACCAGTTGCATCAGACGAGTCGCAACATCGTGGTGTGGGGCGTCGCTGAGGCCCCGGGTAGGTGACGGAGCTCACGTTCGGGTGCGCAGCGAGGAATCGGGCGACCTCAAGCGCCGTTGCCGACATCACATCGGCTCGGTGTCTCAAGCTCCGCAGTTCGCTGAGGATGAGAAGGGAACTCATGGGGCTGAGGCTCGGACCGAAGTCGCGGGCTGGCCACAGCTTCACCCATGTTGCGAAGTCCTCGGCCATTGCAGGTTCGCCGACGCGCGTCCGTATCCCCGTTCGGGAGATGATGGCTCCAGCGATCGCCATCCCGCTTGCCCCGATGATCTTGCTCAGGGAGTGGACGACGATGTCTGCACCGAGACAGAGCGGTCGCATGAGCGCAGGCGATGCAAGCGTGCTGTCGACGATGAGGGGCAGCCCGTGGCGGTCGGCGAGGCGGCTCAGCTGTTCGATGTCGCTGATCGCACATCCGGGATTGCTCGGCATCTCTGTGTAGAGGAATCGCGTGTTCTCGTCTATGGCCGCTTCCCATTGTGCTGTGTCCATCGGATCCGTGACCCACCGGACATCGACCGAACGCTCCCGTGCGTACCTTTCCGAGAACAGCTGGTAGGTACCGCCGTAGACCTTCACCGATGACACGAAGTTGACGTCATGCCCGTACTCGGTCGAGAGGAACGGCTGTGTCGCCATGAACACGGCAGACATTCCAGACGACGTCACCATCGCGCTGACGTCTCCGTCGAAGCCGTAGCCCTCGAGCATCGCGAGAGTTGCCTCGAGGTACCCGGTTGTCGGGTTCGCGATGCGGCTGTAGCCCCACGCAGGGATCATGTAGCCGAGAGCTGCTTCGAGGTGATCGCTGCTGTCGAAGTGCTGCGATGTTGACAGATATGCTGGCTCGATGATGCTGCCCTGGTTGGCCATCGCTTCCTGGGCCCCATAGAGGCCGTGCACCGCGATGGTGTCGAATCGTTTTGCGCGCATCGCTGCGATCGCAGACTTTCGGTGCCCGGCGGCCTTTTCGCCCCGATCAACGTGTTCCTGAACCCCTGGGCTGAGCACCGTCATCTGTGTGTCTCCTCGTTCGCATAACGTGCATGTTCTCAGCATCAATGTACGATGAGGTGCAGCTCACTACCAGAAGAACAGTGAAAGGCGCGATAATCGTGATGAATATCGAACTCGATGCGACCGACAGACACCTTCTATCGCTCCTTCAGCAGGATGCGCGACTGCCGAACAAGCAACTCGCCGAGGCCATTGGGGTTGCCCAGTCAACATGTTCGTCCAGGATGCGGCGACTCGAGGCGGTCGGTGCGATCAGTGGCTACCACGCAGCCGTGGAGCCGCGCGCTCTCGGTATCGGGCTCCAGGCGATGGTGCGTGTGACATTGATCCGGCACACGAACGAGGAGATCGGGCGATTCTGGGAGCACATTCGCACGGTACCTGAGGTCGTCAACACGTTTCACATGACAGGAGACACAGACTTCATGGTTCAGGTCGCCGTTCGAGACAGCGAACACCTCCAGGAGGTCGCGACCACGACGATCACATCCTGGCCCGAGGTCGGACGGATCCGCACCGCGATCATCTTCGGCTCACGCCCGCGCCACTTTCTACCCGATTTGGTGCAGACTGCCCACGCGTAGAGCGCCCATAGCGGCACAGATACACGCTGTGGAACCCCCGACATCGCACCGGTATGAGCGGTCTGCCTGGAGTCTCAAACCTTTGCGAGTCGAACGGTGTGAGGGATCGGTCCACACAAATAGTGTCGGGGAGACTAGACAGTGTGATAGCGACCGATATGTTTCTGCTCGAGTCGTCCTCGCATGCCCATACACGAGGCATGGACATCGAAGTCAACGTTGTACCCCTGTGCTACAAGTGTGACCAGATTGCGATTGTTCTCGGTGACGGTGACCGGCCGCTGTGCCCACGGCATGCAGCCATCCTTGTGACAGCCCCCGCGTGCTCGGACGCAAATATGCGCTTGAAAAAGACGAACCTGAAGCGATGCCACCGGAATCGAACGAGAAGTCAGCGACTGAGTCCCCGACACGGTTGTTGTCATCGCTGAGAGAATCCTCACCAGATTGAGCACATTTGGTGGGAAACCTTGTTACGTCCTTGGCGAACATCCCCCACAATGACCAGGCCGTGTGGCTCAGCCGATGGGATCAAGCTCTTGAGTCATGCAGAATTCTCTGCGGCATGGAGTTTGCGTGCGCTACGAGGCTGCCCATCCACTCAGTGACCGGATCGTGAACAAAAGCAGCGAATCGACCGTGCCTGCTTCTCGATACGGCGGGTACCGGATGGCCAGGCGGGATGTCCAACCGTCTGCGTAGTCCTCCGTGCCGAGGAACCCAAGGTCCGCCCGGACCCACCACAGATCGCTCCAATCGTCGCTCCTATGGTCAACAACCAGCGACGCCCTCGCATCCGAACGCAGATTGCGGATCCGGCGGAGCTGCTTCGTCCCTTTCGGCTTCACAGCGTCGATCGGGACAACGAGTTGATCACCCGAGACGGCGAACACGACGGGAACGAGATGCGTCCCACGGTCCGGGTCGACGGTTCCCAATACTCCGAACATTGAGGAGTCCATCCGTTTCCGGCAGTCGATCGGGTCCAAGCGCATACGGTGACGATAACGCCCCCATCACCCAGAGCCCGTTACAGGAGAATCCCCTGCCGTAGCAAGGGATTCTCACGGGTCGGGCTGGCCGGATTTGAACCGGCGACCCCCGGTCCCCTAGACCGGTGCGCTACCTGGCTGCGCCACAGCCCGTTGGTCCGAGGATAGATGGTGGGCAGCAGCCAACTGTCACGACTGCGGCAGGATGTCCATGGATTCGAGGATCGCTCGTGTGATCGCCAAGCGGCGGTCGGTGACCAGGTACTCGCCTTCAACGAGGTCGGTGTTCATGGCGAAAGCCCACGTTCCATCCTCGGTTTCAACGGCGCCGATCAGCCACCCGTACGCCACACCGTCGGCATAGGCCGTCGCGGCGTGGTGCGTCATCGTCCATCCGGGTCCCGATTCCTGGGCCATGAGATCCATCACATCGAACGCTGCGTACCTATCGAACGGGTGCTGGTCCCCGAACAGTTCCGACATGAACTCGGCCTGGTCGAACGGTGTGACGGTCAGTGTCCCGTCTCGCCACATGCGTCCGCCAAGGCTTCGGGTGGATTCGTTGCCGTACCCCGCTCTCGACGTCCAAACCTCCAGGCGGTCAGGCCCGACATCGTCGCCGAGTTGTTCGTAGACCCAGTCGACCGGTTTGTTGAACGTCTCCTCAAGCGTCTGCGTCCTCGCCATCAGCGTGATGTGGCGTCCGTCACCATTCCATGTCACTTCCTCTTCGAGCGACTCGACGACTTGCGTCTCGAGGAAGATCAACGACGCGAGGAGCTTGTAGGTGTCTGCAGGAGGGATACGAAGCCGCGCACGTGCGATGTTGTAGACGTCTGGAGGGTCCTCGGAGCCGATCTCGGTCAGGACGAACGTTCCCTCTGTCTCTTGCGCAGCGAAATACTGCTGCCAATCGATTCTGTGCTCGTACGGCAGCGGTTCATCCGAAGAGCAACTCGCGATGGCCAGCGCACATGCGATGGCCAGCGCGATCGGCTTCATGTCACAACGCTCACGTCAGTAGTCCGCGAGCCATCTGGAAGAAGCGCAGCACCAGGTACAGCCCTCCTGCGACAACGAGCAGAATGAACGAGAGGGGCCACCCAGGGTCGTCATCTTCGCTGTCCGGCGATGACCGGATGTCCTGCCCATCCGACGGCTCGGTCATACAGGTGGTACTCCGTGCCTGCGGCCTGAGAAAGTACGATCCTTCCTCCTCGCCATGTCATAGCGGGCGATGAGCTCCGCTCTCAGCGCGGTCGGCTCGATGACGGAATCGACGACAACCTCTGAGGCCAACCGGTACAGGTCGACATCCTCGACGTACTCGGCCTGCTTCTCCTCGATGAATGCGGAACGTTCTGGCTCGTCGAGATTCTCGATCACGTTGAAGTAGACGGCGTTGATCGCAGCTTCTGGTCCCATCACAGCGATCTCGGCTGTCGGGAGGGCGATCGTCGCCTCTGGAGCGAATCCCGGCCCTGAGAACGCGTAGAGGCCAGCACCGTACGCCTTGCGTACGATGACCGAGATGCGGGGAACGGTGGCCTCGGCCATGGCGGTGAGCATCTTTGCCCCATGGCGGATGATGCCCTGAGCCTCGACCTGGCTGCCGATCATGAATCCCGGGACATCAGCGAGGAAGAGAAGCGGGATGTTGAACGCATCGCACAGCCACATGAACCGCGCAGATTTGTCGGCAGAGTCAACGAACAACACGCCACCAAGGTGAGCGGGTTGGCTGGCCACGATGCCAACGGTCTTTCCGTTGAGCCGTGCGAAGCCTGTGATGACCTCCTGTGCGAACAGATGCTTGATCGGGAAGAAGGAACCCGCATCAACGATGCCATCGATGAAGTCATGCATGTCGTAGGGGGCGGATGGGTCCTCTGGCAGGACGGAACCGACGTCGGCAGTGTCCGAGACGGCAGCGGCCACGTAGTCGGGTGGCTTCACGCGGTAGTGGTCAGGGAGGTAGGAGAAGTACGACTTGGCCCACTCGATGGCTTCCTCGTCGGACGAAACGAGCGCATCTCCGCATCCGGACGTTTCACAATGCATCCGTGCTCCGCCCATCTCCTCGAGCGTGGTGGTCTCGCCGATGACCATCTGGGCCATGCGCGGTGATCCGAGATACATCGAAGCCCGTCCGTCGACCATGACGACGACGTCGCAGAACGAAGGGATGTACGCACCGCCCGCCGCGGAGGGGCCGAACAGACAGCAGATCTGGGGGACCCTGCCCGACAGCCGGATCTGGTTGTAGAAGATCTTCCCCGCACCGCGGCGCCCGGGGAACAGATCGATCTGGTCGGTGATGCGCGCCCCGGCTGAGTCGACGAGGTAGAAGACGGGCAGCAGTTCCTCGTATGCGGCTTCGAGCGCACGGATCATCTTCTCGACTGTGACCCTCCCCCACGACCCGGCTTTCACGGTCGGATCGTTGGCGATGATCATGACCGGTCGTCCGTCGATGGTCGCCCTGCCTGTCACGACTCCGTCGGCTGCCAGGTCCGGATCCTCGTTGATGGCGAGGAGGCCATCCTCAACGAGTGATCCCTCGTCTATGAGGAGTCGGATGCGGTCTCTCACGAACAGCTTTCCACGCTCGGCGAGCTTCTCGTGGTACTTGGCCGGTCCCCCGGCAAGCGCCTGCGATGTTGCCTCGTCGAGTCGTTCGTGCATCAGTGGCGGTTCCTCGTCCGTATGCGAATCGGCGTTCCGGTGAAATCGTAGGCATCTCTCAGCTGATTCTCGATGAACCGGAGGTAGTCGCGCCCAAGCTCGCCGCCTCGCACGAACAGTACGAACGTCGGTGGTTCGGTCTCAGCCTGTACGGCGTACAGGACCTTCGGCCTTCGACCCTTGCGAATCGGCGGTGGGTGCGCTTCCTGGAGCCGTCGGACCAGTCGATTGACCTCAGGTGCGCCTATGTGTCGCCTGCGGTTCTCAAGGACGCTTGCTATGTACTTCGAAAGCCGGTGCGTCCTCGCCCCCGTCAATGCCGACATTCGGAGGATCGGTGCCCATGAAACGAAGGCGAGACGATCAGCAACGGAGTCTTCCGTGTGGAGTCGCTGTTCTTCAGATAGCTCATCCCACTTGTTGAGGATCACGAGTAGTCCTGCGCCCGCCTTCTCGATCTCCTCCGCAAGTCTCTGCTCTTGGTGTGTGGCGCCCCGTTGCCCATCGATCACGAACAACACGACATCCGACTGTCTGACGATGTCGTGTGCCCTCAGAACTGCGTAGTAGTCGACGTCATCCTTGATCTTGGTGCGTTTCTTGATCCCCGCTGTGTCTATCACCTCGAAGTATTCGCCGTCGATGCTGACGATCTCGTTGATCGGATCACGGGTTGTGCCAGGCACATCGGAGACGAGCACGCGATCCTCGCCTGCGAGACGGTTGAGCAACGTGCTCTTGCCGACGTTCGGTCTTCCGACGATCGCGAGGCTGGCGAGAATGTCAGGGGCGAGGCGCTCCTCATCATCTTCAGGCAATGCGGCTACGAGTTGGTCGAGGAAGTCGCCCGTGTTCCTGCCGTGTAACGCCGAAAGCGGGATGGGTGCGCCCAGGCCGAGACCCCACAGGTGGGTGAGGTCCGACTCAACGGCAGGTGAATCGGTTTTATTGGCCACGAACAGGTACGGCACACCCGACCGCTGGAGGATCCGCGCAACACCGATGTCATCGTCCGTGACGTCAGACGTGGCATCAGCGACGAACACAACGACATCGGCACCGGTAACGGCGATCTCGGCCTGCTCCCTGATGTCCGCGGTGAGTTGCTCGTCGGGGCGGGCCTCCCATCCGCCGGTGTCCATCACGTGGAAGGACCGTCCGGCCCACTCGGCGTCGAACTGGCGCCTGTCTCTTGTGACGCCAGCGATTTCGTCTGTGACGGCGAACTTCCTCCCCACGATGCGGTTCACAAGCGTCGACTTCCCGACGTTCGGCCTTCCGAGGATCACAACGATCGGCATCCGGCTCATCTCACCGCTCCCAGCAGTCCCGACACCGTGGCCGGAGCGACCACGACAGGCGCATGCGCCACCGAGGCAACGTCGACGAGACTCACGTCGTCGATGAAGATGTCTCCCGAAAGCGCAACATCAGGAAGGACGTACACGCCCGCAGGCCCGGTGTCGTTACGGAGGGCGCGAGAGATGTCCTCGCCGACCATCAAACCTGCAACTGCAGTGTTGCCTCCGAAGAAGTCGTTTGGAATGGTGAGCAGTCGGATGTTGCGGCCGGCTAGGCGTTCGAGGCGCTGGAGCACGGGTTCGAGTACTCGTTGGCCATATGTACCGGTCACGACGACGGCGGGACCATCCTGTGCTGATGGGTCATCGGAGAGGTGGCGGTCCGCCCGGTATCCCTCGGATGGTGCTGCGGGAACAGATCGCCACTCCCCCGTGACGATCTGGGAAGAGGATGTCGATCCGCGCTCGATCCGTTCGAGTTCGTCGTAGAACGCACGGATCATCCCGATCCCGTTCTCGTGCTGGGCGAACGCCTCGTAATGGGACGCGGGTGGCACATCGACGCCGGCGGCAACATACAGTTCATCGGAGGCCTGGAAGATGCGCCGCCCCGTCGCATCCATGGCTCGGTCCTGCCAGAAGTGGATGATCTCGAGGTCATCGGCGGCCTCGGCCGTGGTGTGGACTCGTAGGTTCTCTTCCTTGTTGTACTTGGACAGACCGAGCGGCACAATGCCGAGGGTGGCGAGCGACGAGTACCTCGTGATCGTCTCGGCCATGGTCTGTTCGAGAGCCGCACCGTTGTTGATGCCTGGGCACAGAACGACCTGGCCGTGCACGGTGATCTCCGCGTCCAGAAGCGCTGAGAGCCAGCGGAGACTCGTCGCTCCCCGACGGTTCCGAAGCATCTCCGCGCGGAGATCGGGGTCTGTCGCGTGGATCGACACGTAGAGCGGACCGAGTTTGTCCTCGACGACGCGGGCGAGGTCGAGTTCTGTGAACCGCGTGAGGGTCGTGAAGTTTCCGTACAGGAACGACAGCCGATAATCGTCGTCCTTGAGGTAGAGCGACTTTCTCATCCCCGGCGGAAGTTGGTAGATGAAGCAGAACTCGCAGTGGTTGTCACATGTCTGGACGCGATCGAAGATGGAGGCGTTCAGCCGGATACCGATCGGCTCGCCCTCGACCTTGGGAACGAGGATCTCCAGGACGTCACCGTCACGCCGCATCTCGAACGTGGGATCGATGTCGTCGATCAACTGCTGGTATTCGATGACGTCGTTCGGAACAACACCGTTGATCGCCAGCAGTTCATCGCCAGCGGCGAGGCCAGCGAGAGCGGCGGGAGTGCCTGGTAGCACTTCAAGAACGGTTGGAAGGGGCATCCGGCAGAGGTTACCGGCGCTGCCACCTGACAGCCGTCCCTCTTGCCTATTCTTATCGGCATGGTGACTTCGGTTCTTCTGGCTGAACCGCGCGGGTTCTGTGCTGGCGTGGAGATGGCGATCAAGGCGCTGACGTGGATGGTGCAGGTCTTCGAGCCGCCGGTGTACTGCTATCACGAGATCGTCCACAACGCCGCCGTGGTGGCGGCTTTCGAACGGGCAGGTGTCGTGTTCGTGGACGACATCGATGAAGTTCCTGAGGGTCGGCCGATAATGCTGTCAGCACACGGCTCGGCTCCCGACGTCGTTGCTGCTGCAACCGGTCGAGCGGCCGTGATGGTCGATGCCGTGTGCCCTTTGGTGACCAAGGTTCATCACGAAGTCCGCCGGATGGCGAAAGAGGGTTACGACATCATCTACGTGGGCCACGAAGGGCACGACGAGGCCGTGGGCGCCATCGCCGAAGCACCCGGGGCCGCCAGACTCGTGGATCCCAGGGTCGGGCTGGAAACGTTCGCCGCATCGGATGACGGCAAGGTCGCGCTCTTGGCACAGACGACCCTTGGCCTCTACGAATGGGAAGGCGTACTCGACTCCGCGACCGAGCGATATCCAGAGTTGTGGACGGCTCGCAAGAGCGACCTGTGTTACGCCACGACCAATCGGCAGCGGGCGATCCAGAAGCTGGCGGAAGACGCTGACCTCCTGCTCGTCGTCGGGTCAGAGAACTCCTCGAACACGCAGGCGCTTGTCAGAGTCGGCACGAACGCTGGCGTCACCTCGTACCGCGTCGATGGACCTGAGGACGTCGATCCCGAATGGCTCATCGGTGTCGAAACTGTCGGTGTCGCCGCAGGCGCGTCAGCACCCGATCAACGCGTACGAGAGGTCATCGCAGCTATCGCCCCCACGAGCGGAACGACCCTGGCTCGTGTGACGGAAGAGGATGAATACTTCCCGTTGCCCCCACAACTGAGACGCTTCATGCAGAGCCTCCAGGCGCTCGTCGAAGGCGGTTTCGCATGCCGGGCGCCAGGCGAACAAGGGCCTGTGGAGCTCGACCGTCACACATCGGCGACGGACGCCTTGGCGATCCTGGGCGTCTGACGCGTAAGACCTCCGGGGAACCGGACCTTGCGGCGCCTTGTGACCAACTGACGTTCGCCGACTTCGCGTGCGTGATTCACGGGATATCCGGTGGATGATTCTGTGTCAGAGCGTGATTGGGTCAACCGCGGTTGTGAGAGGTCCTAGTCATAGCCGCGTCTGCGTCCTCGCAGATGAATAGATTTCGGATCAAGCGTCGTGAACGGCCGCGTTACCGATTGAGCGCGACGATCGCCTCGACGACCTGCTCGATCGTGAGATCCCCCGTGTCGATCACGATGGCGTCGGTTGCAGCGCGCAACGGAGAAGCCTTCCGCGTAGAGTCGGCTTCGTCCCTGGCGGCGAGTTCAGCAGCGATGTCCGAGACAGAGCGACCGCCCGCCTCGGCGTCACCTGCACGGCGCTGCGCGCGGACTTCAGGCGAGGCGGTGAGGAATACCTTGGTCAACGCGGAGGGAAACACGACGGTCCCGATGTCCCTGCCTTCGACGACCGCGTCGCCGTCGCGGTCCTCGACCCATCTGCGCTGGATGTCGACGATCTCGGATCTCACCAGCCGGTGCGCAGACACCACACTGACATTGGCCGTAACAGCATCCGACCGCACCTTGATGGCCACGGATTCGTCGTCGAGGATGACGCCGCGATCGTCGTAGTCGACGCTGTGCCGCTGGAGTTCTTCGAGTACCGCAGCCTCGTCGTAGACGTCGACCCCGGCGTCGAGCACTGCGAGCGTCGCCGCGCGATACGTCGCACCGGTGTCGAGATAAGCCAGGCCAAGGGACGCTGCGACCGCTCTCGACACGGTGCTCTTGCCCACCCCACTCGGGCCGTCGATGGCTATGACCACAGTCCCTCCAACGTTTCATAGAAATCAGGCCAAGAAACCGCTGCGACATCCGAGTCGATGATCTCGACATCTCCGGTCGCGCGGGTTGCTGCGATCGCGGCTGCCATAGCGATCCGATGGTCGCCGTGCGTCTCAACAGTGCCACCCGAGAGGACACCCGTGCCGACGATATCGAAGCCATCGTCGCGCGTCGTGACTCCGCCGTCGAGAGCAAGCAACATCTGTTCAACGGCATCGATCCGATCCGTCTCCTTCACGCGGAGCTCTCCAGCGTCCTGCACGTGTGTTATCCCCTCCGCATAGGCGGCGAGAACGGCCACGAGTGGCAGCTCATCGAGCGCCGACGCGACGAGTTGCCCTGAGATCGTTGTTCCCCGCAGCGAAGCACCCTCCACCTTGACGTCGCCGACAGGATCACCACCGGTGGAGTTGGTCACCAATACCTCTGTCTTCGCACCCATGGCTTCGAGGATCTGAAGGAATCCAAGCCTTCCCGGGTTGAGGGAGATCTCTGGTGTGAGGATCTGCGAGCCGGGTGAGATTGCAGCAGCGGCCCAGAGGAACGCAGCGGACGACGGATCTCCCGGTATGTCGTATCTGGCAGGAGGAATCTCTCCAGGGTCGATGCGGAACTTCGTCGTGTCGACCCACTCCCCCAGGTCGATGGCCGAGAGCCATCGCTCCGTGTGGTCCCTGAACCCTGGCGGACTGTCGATCGTTGACGGACCGTCAGCAGCGAGTGCGGCGAGCGAGAACGCCGACCGGACTTGGGCTGATGCGTGGTCGATACGTACGTCAGCCGCATGGCTGGAGGTCACGCTTCCCACCGAGATCGGTGGGAAGCCGTTCGTTGTTTCGATTCGACCTCCGAGCGATCGGAGCGGAGCCTCTAGTCTCCGCATCGTTCGCTTCGACAGCGATGCATCACCTTCGAGGACAGCATGTGCGGGAGACGTCGACAGCACGCCGGCCAGCAGCCGCATGGTCGTTCCCGAGTTCCCGCAGTCGATGGGCGATTCAGGAGTGGTCCACCCCCTGACGCCAGGCGAACGGACGCGCTCCCCATGGATGTCGACCCCCAGCGAGCCGAGGGCCGAAACCGTGGTGCCGATGTCCTTGCCGGTTCCGAGACCGGTCACGAGGCTGTCACCGTTCGCCATGCCTGCGAACAGAAGCGCTCTGTGTGAGAGCGACTTGTCACCAGGAACCCGCACGGCTGCCGAGAAGGTGTCCGTGGTCCCCGAGATGGTGCGATTGATCATATGGCCGCCCCGGCGAGCGAGTAGAGGGAGCGAATCTCGTCGGGCGTCAGCGCTCGATGGGTTCCACTGGTGAGAGAGCGATCCGAGATAGGCCCGATCGAGACCCGGACAAGCCGCTCGATGGTGAGGCCGAGTGTGTCGAACATGCGTCTGATCTCGCGCTTGCGGCCTTCGGTCATGACGATCTCAACGAGGGCTCGGTCCCCGTGAGCCGAGACGATCCGAGCGGACTTCGCCCGGGCCGTGCCGTCTTCGAGTTCGATCCCGTCAGTGAGCGCTCGACAGTGTCGTGTGTTGACGGGTTCCACCATGAGCGCCTGGTAGGTCTTCTCGATGCCGTATCGGGGGTGCGTTACGTAGAGGGCGAGGTCGCCATCGTTGGTCAGGAGCATCAATCCTTCTGAGTGGAGATCAAGCCTCCCGACAGGTTTGGTCACAGGGTCTGATGGCACGAGTTCGGTCACGACGGGCCGCCCTTGTGGGTCGTCCATCGTCGAAACCATTCCTGTCGGCTTGTACACGAGCCACGTGACCAGTTCGGGGTCGAGGGGAACGCGGACGCCGTCGATCGTGACGATAGCTGTCACAGGATCGATCCGATCGCCCAGATGTGCGGTGGCACCGTCGACCAGGACCCTGCCTCGCTCGATCAGGATGTCCGCTTTGCGACGGGATGCGACGCCCGACCGAGCGATCAGCTTGTTGAGTCGTTCGATGATGACTCCGGACGCATCGGCATTTCGAGCGTTTCCACGATCTCTGCGGGCGGGACATGATCAGCAAGCGCAGGAAGATCGCTGATGGTGGACAGGCCCATCTTCTCGAGGAACAGCTCTGTGGTCCCGTACAGGATGGCTTGGCCCGGGCCGGGGGCGGTGCCGATCTCCCTCACGAGCTCTCTGCGCTCGAGCGTCTTCAATGCGTGGTCAGAGTCCACGCCACGGATCTCGGTCACTTGGCCCCGAGATACCGGTTGCTTGTAGGCAACGACGGAGAGCGTCTCCATCGCTGCGCTTGACAGCTTTCGAGCCCTATCGGACGTCGCGTACTTCTCGAGATAGGGAAGCGCCTCGATCGCCGTATAGAGCCGCCACCCGCCACCGACGTTCCGAAGGACGATCCCTCTATTCTCGGCGAGGTCGCTCGCGAGGGACTCCAGACCGTCCTTGACGGCCGAGGTTGGCTCTTCGACCACCTGCGCCAGTTCTTCCGTCGTCACCGGCTCCTCTGCGACGAACAGGATGGCTTCGAGAATCTGGATCAGTTCGGTCATGATGCTCCTTCTGAGTCGAGGATCGCACGGAAGCGCTGTTCTGCAGCGACCTCGTCGTATGCGAGAGCGATCTGTGCGGCACCCTCCGGCTGGCTGACCCGGACGATCCCCCATCGTGCGAGCTCGAGAAGTGCGAGGAAATAGGCGATCACTTCTGCATCACGTGTGCAGTGCGCCACGACGTCCTCGAAATCGGTCGCTACGACAGCCGCCATCCGGCCCTGCAGGTCGATCATCGCGTCCTGCACCGAGGGGAGGTTCAGGTCGAGGTGGTCGACGTCGGGATCGGTGAGGGGAATAGTGAAGACACGGTCAGCGATCTCAGCGAACCCGGCGAGGTCGACAGGGATCACGACATCAGGCATCACCGGAACCACCTCGGGTGGAAGTCCCACCGTACGTGGGAGGTAGCGCTCCGAAGCTTCGAGTCTGTGGCGCAGGACAGCGGCGACGTCCTTGAACGTGAGGCACGCCAGAAGTCTGGACAGAAGTCGATCCCGTTCCGATGCCAGCGCGAGTTCTTCGTCAAGATCGACCGGTTCGTCGTCGGGGAGCAAGTGTCGAGCCTTCAGCTGGATCATGGTCGCCGCGATCAGAACGAATTCGCTGGTTACCTCCATGTCGAGATCGGCCATGTCGTCGATGTACGACAGGTACTCGTTCACGATGTCGAGCAAGCTCAGCTCGGTGATCTCGAGCTGGTGTGACGTGATGAGCTGGAGGAGGAGATCGAGGGGACCCTCGAACACTCTGGTTCTGACTTCGAACGGCATCGGCGCCATGCTATTGCCTGTGGACGCTCTGACGGCATGTTTCAGCGGTGGAGCACTACTGATCGTCGGCTTCCTCGAGGGCGTGCCACTGAACGGCCGAGACATCTGGCGGCGGGGGCCCGGGATGGAATCGTGCGAAGGCGATCGTGATCGTGTCTGCTCCTGCCGTCTCGAGCATCGACGCACCGATCTCTCCGTGGTCGAGATAGAGGTCCCAGGAGCCGGATACGGGGATGGAGATCGCACTGGCGATGGTCGCAAACGAGCGCCCGACCGCACCAACGTGTGAGGCCGACTTGCCGACATCGTGGAGCAGGGCCGCTTCCACCAGTGCGTCGTCTTCGATACGGCCGGCGACTTCGATAGCGTGTCGCTGATCCTGAGGGTTCATGATTATGAACAGGTTGAAGAGATCGGTGCCGAGTTGCGTGCGAACGGCGTCGAGTTCGTCTGGGGTCGGCGGATTCGAGGTGACGTACCCAAAGAAGCGCCGAGCGAGGTGGAACACTGGCTCAGCCGACGGAAGCCTTGCATGAGACACACCGGATCGAGTTCGGTCGGAACTCCATCCGGTCTGCCCCGATCTCCTTGCCGCAGTCGACACAGGTCCCGTATGAGCCATCGGCGATCTTGCCGATCGCTGCGTCAACGTCCTGTAGCTGCAGTTTGAGGTTCTCGACGAGTCCGAGCGTCTCGGTCAGCTCCGCCGTTGCCGCACCGGCGTCGGCGAATGCATCACCGAAATCCACTTCGCCGGTCATCTCTCCTGATTCATCGGCACCGAGTTCCTCGAGTTGGTGGATCAGCGTTTTCCGCTCATCCCGCAACGCATCGGATGCTTTGGTCAGGTCGATGTCGTTCATGTCGGTTCCTCCGGCGTATGGGGGCGAAAAGGGGTGCGTCCCCGATGTTCACAGCGTAATGGTGGCCGGTTGGAAGTAGATCATGCGCCGCTCGGGTGTCTCGTGATCAGCACCTCTCTGAGATGCTCGGGCGACACCTTCGTGTAGAGCTGGGTGGTGGAGAGGCTCGCATGGCCGAGCATCTCCTGTACCGAACGGAGATCTGCACCGCCCTCGACCATGTGGGTGGCAGCTGAATGCCTGAAGACGTGCGGCGACAGACGGCCAGCGTCAACGCCGGCAGCAGCGCCGTACTGCTTCACCAACCTCCAGACAGATTGGCGCGACATGCGATTACCGCGGACGGTAAGGAACAGAGCCCCGGTGTCGGTCATCGACTTTCGCACGGCCAGCCTGTCGGGCAGCCACCGGTCGATTGCGCTGAGCGCATACGACCCGAGTGGCACGAGTCGTTGCTTGTTCCCCTTCCCTGTGAGCAACACCGTTCGGGTCTCTGGATCGACATCGAATTGATCGACAGCCGTGAGTTCCGACACACGACAACCCGTCGCGTAGAGCATTTCGAGCACCGCACTGTCCCGGCGTCCGATGGCATTTGTGGTGTCGGGTTGATCGAGGATCAGTGCGATCTCATCGATGCTCAACGCTTTGGGTATCGACGAAGGCCTCTGTGGTGCGCCGATCCCCACCGTCGGGTCGTCTGTGGAGAGTCCTTCGATCACAAGGAAGCGGTGATAGGACCGGATCGATGCGTACTTGCGGGCGATCGATGTGTCCGCAAGACCCTTCTCCCGCATCAGGGCCATGTGTTTCTGCACGGTTGTCGCATCGACGACGCCGTCGGATGCTGCGATCGTCTCGGCGTACTGGGCGAGATCTCGTCGGTAGGCCAGGACCGTATTCGGTGAAAGACCGCGTTCCGCCCCGATCGATGCGAGGAAGTCGTGGCTGTGGTCAGGAAGCGGTGCGGCGGGCATGCGCGATCATGATCCCTGCGATGGTCTTCGAATCCGTGATCTCTCCCGACACGACCCGCTCCAGTGCCTCGACGAATGGGATCCGATGGATGGTCGCCTCTCTCTCCTCTGCACCGTCGGGGCTGGCCTCTCCCATGGTGAGATCTGTGGCAAGCAGTATGGTGATCCGCTCGTCCGTGAACCCGACAGCGGTCCACATGTCGGTGAGGTGGGAGAAGCCTGCCGCGTGGTACCCGGTCTCCTCGAGGAGTTCTCTGCGGGCTGCACGCTCCCTGTCGATATCTGTTCGCTCCAGTTTGCCTGCCGGAATCTCGAGGATGAGGGCGTCAGCTGCCGGCCGATACTGCTCTATGAGGATGATGTCGTCTCCGATGAGTGGCACGACCGCAACGGCTCCGGGGTGTGCGATGACTATCCGGTCGATGACGGAACCGTCGGGCGTACGGATTCGACGTTCATCAACACGGAGAAAAGCGACCTCGAAGACGCGACGGGATCCGGTGACGGTGAAGCCGTGCTCTGACGTCACCGTTGTGCTGCGCGCACCACATCTGCGGACTCGCTCTCGGCAAGGTCAGCATGTCGTGTTGCTGCGCGGACGAAGCCAACGAACAGCGGGTGCGGGTGATCCGGGCGAGACACCAACTCGGGATGCGCCTGGGTTGCGATGAAGTAGGGGTGTGACGGAACCTCGATGAACTCGACGAGTCGGTCGTCAGGTGACACGCCGGACATCTTCATTCCGGCTTCTTCGAGTTGAGTTCGGTACTTGTTGTTGACCTCCCAGCGATGACGGTGTCGCTCGTAGACGACCTCTTCCTCGTAGAGTTCGCGAGCCAACGAGCCCTCGGCAAGCTTGGCTGGGTACAGGCCGAGACGCATTGTCCCACCCATGTCCTCAACGTCCTTCTGGGTGTCCATCAGATCGATGACTGGGTTCTTGGTCATCGGATCGAATTCGGTTGAGTGTGCTCCTGTGAGCCCGAGAACGTTCCGCGAATATTCGATGACGGCAGATTGGAGGCCGAGGCACAGCCCAAGGAAAGGTATGTTGTTCTCACGTGCGTAGCGGATGGCTTGCACCTTCCCCTCCACGCCTCTGGACCCGAACCCGCCTGGCACCAGGATGCCGTCGAGGCCGTCGAGGTAGCTCTCTGCGAGCATCCCATCGATCGAGTCGGCTGAGATCCAGGAGATGACGGGTTTGACTCCGGCAGCCGGTCCCGCGTGACGCAGTGACTCGACCACGGACAGATATGCGTCCGGGAGGTCGGTGTACTTCCCCACGATGCCGATCTTCACCTCGTCGGTAGCGTCCGCCATGGCCTCAACCATGGAACGCCAGTCATCAAGGTCGGGAGGCGGCGCATCGAGAGCGAGTTCCCGGCAGACGACGTCGTCGATGCCAGCTTCGTGGAGCATCAGCGGCACGGCGTAGATGTTCGGCACGTCGACAGCGTTGATGACAGCGTCCGGGGCGACGTCACAGAACAGGCTGATCTTTCGTCTTGCAGAATCGTCAATCGGGCGATCCGATCTCACGACGATCACCTCGGGCATGATGCCGCGGCTACGCAATTCGGCCACAGAGTGCTGCGTCGGTTTCGTCTTGAGCTCCTCCGAGGTACGCAGATACGGCACGAGCGTGACGTGGATGTAACAGATGTTGTCGTTCCCGACGTCCTTGCGCATCTGTCGTATCGCTTCGAGGAAGGGCAAGCTCTCGATGTCGCCGACAGTTCCGCCAACTTCGGTGATGACGACATCCACATCGTCACGCTGGCCGAGCTTGCGGATGCGACCTTTGATCTCGTTCGTGATGTGCGGGATGACCTGGACGGTGGCACCGAGGTAGTCCCCTCGGCGTTCCTTGCGGATCACGGACTGATAGATCGACCCCGTGGTGACATTGGAGTCCTGCGACAGACGCTCGCCAACGAAGCGTTCGTAGTGGCCAAGATCGAGGTCCGTTTCGCCGCCATCATCGGTGACGTACACCTCACCGTGCTCGAACGGGTTCATCGTTCCCGGGTCGACGTTGATGTAGGGATCGAGCTTCTGGAGAACGACGCGGTATCCGCGGGCTTTGAGAAGCCGTCCGAGAGATGCGGAAGTGATGCCTTTGCCCAGGCTCGATGTCACCCCACCGGTTACGAACACGTGCTTCGTCACGTTGCTACTCCCCTCGGAAGATTGGATGTTACCAGCGCTCGCACAGACTTCGATCTTCCAACTTCTGGCTGCATGCGGCGCCCGTCACGGCGCTGCGCTGTGAGCGAGGTCAAGGAGTTCCGCGGCGTGCTGCTGGCCGAGTTCGGAGTCGGAGAGCCCTGCGAGCATGCGTGAGATTTCAGTGAGCCGATCATCGCCTTCGACCACGGAGACCGATGCGACCGTGCCGCTTCGCTCGATGATCAGATGAGCCGTCCCGAACGCTGCGACCTGGGGCAGATGGGTTACACAGATCACCTGCCGACTTTCTCCAAGGGAGGCGAGCTTCTTCCCCATGGCAAGGGCGGTCGATCCACCGATCCCCGCATCGATCTCGTCGAACGCGACAACCTCGGCGTCGGCACCTCCTGCGGCAAGGGTCAGAGCCAGCACCAGCCTGCTGAGTTCACCTCCCGATGCGACGGACGATGCGGCAACGGGTTTCAAACTCGAGTCGGACGCGAACAGCAATGTCGAGATGTCGGCCCCGCTCTTCGCTGGCTGCGCCGCGACAACGGATACGTCGACAACGGGGTCCGAGAAACCAAGGTCCCTGAGGTGAATCGTCGCGGCCGATGCCAGCAAACCTGCCGCACGAGTTCGTGCCTCGGTCAGTGCCGTTCCGGACGTGACCAACGTGGATTCGGCTGCTGCCATCCGCTCCTCGATGTCCTCGGCTGCCGTGAGCAGGCGGTGCAGGTCTGCCGAGCGTTCGGCAGCGTCCTTGCGGAACGTGAGGATGTCATCGATCGTATCGCCGTACTTCCGCTTCAAGGCACCGAGTTCGGCGAGTCTCGATTCGGTCACACCGAGCTGCACGGGGTCGGACGCGAGTAGCTCGCCGTACCGGCCGACGTCGCTCAGTAGTTCACCGAGAACGATCACGAGTTCGTCGATCTGATCGTCGAGCCCTCTCAGCGACTCGTCGAGTGCAGCAGCACTGCGGATGGCGGTGAGTGCGACGGAGAGCTGCGTCGACGCTCCGTCGTCCCCAAGCGCTTGCATCGCTGTGTCTACGTGGAGAGCGAGCGTCTCTGAACTTCTGAGCCTTGCGACAACGGTCCGCAGGTCTTCTTCATCGCCGGGAGCGAAGCTTGCATCGTCGATCTCGGCCACCTGGAACCGGAGCATCTCTCGCTCCCGTTCGAGTGCTCGATGATCGGAACCCAGAGCGGCTGCTTCATCGGCCACGGAACCATATGCGGTCCATGCGGCGCTGAAGGTCTCACGAGCGCGCGATCCATCGGTGTCGAGCAGTCGATCGATGAGGTTCCGAATGCCGGTGGTCGACGTGATCGTGTGTTGGTCATGTTGCCCGACGATGGCGATACGTGGCCCGATCGTGTCCGCGAGGGCAGAGGCGGTCGAGATGGCTCCATCGAGATAGGCCTTCGAGCGCGAGGGCGACACTGATCGGCGTACGACCTGTTCGGTTGCACCATCGACGAATCGCGCAGACACGTCGAGATCGTCCCTGTGGGGGCCGATTAGGCCCTTCGTGGCGGCCTCCCCCCTCAGCAACCGGAGAGCGCCGAGCATCAGTGTCTTGCCCGCACCGGTCTCCCCCGTCACAACGGTGAGACCCTGCCCGAGAGGGACGGACGCTGATTCGATCAGCCCGAGGTTCGAAGCTGCCAGTTCTTCAAGCATGGTCGAGGCCGAATTGCTCCCTGACGGCATGGGGGAAGGGGTGGCGCCCGAGGCTGAGAAACTGTACGTTCGTGGCCCCCATGCGTACGACGATCGGGTCTCCCGCGACAGCCTCTGCGAATGCCCTGCCATCTACGCTGACAGAGGCAGGCCGATCTCCCGTGATGATCAGTTCGACGATCGCATCGGGTGCGAGGACGATCGATCGGGCGAAGAGACTGTGCGGGGCAACCGGTGTGAGGATCATCGCATCAAGATCCGGGGACACGATGGGACCCCCGGCTGAGAGGCTGTACGCAGTCGACCCGAGCGGTGTGGCAACGATGATCCCGTCCGCTCGATAGGAAGCGAGCGGCTCCCCGTTGATCTGAACGGAGATCTCGATTATCCGCTGTGACAGGACCTTGTCGACGACCACGTCGTTTATGGCGTGCGTCGTCGATTCGCCGACGGTGACAGCGACGGTCCTACGTTCGTGGATCTTGTACGTATCGTTGTCAAGGGCGAAGGCGAGATCGCGAACCTCGTTAGGTGCGAATTCGGCGAGGTAGCCAACGCGCCCCACGTTCACGCCTGCTACCGGAACACCATGTTCGATCGCTATCGCTGCCGCCTCGAGCACGGTTCCGTCGCCGCCAACGCCGATGATCGCGTCGGGTGAGGTGATCGATCGTCCTGCCGTGATGCCGGAAGCCGCAAGCGCTTCACCGAGGTCCGCGGCAGCCGATGCCGCGTCTGGATTCGAGTCACGGACGATGATCTGGATGCGTTTCATGTGCTTGCGCTTTCCGCCGATGCGATGAGACCGTCGACGTCGATGCCTTCGCTGCCCCGACGGAACCATGCTACGTACTCGATGTTCCCAGTCGCGCCGGTGATCGGAGATTCGATCAGCCCGCGGCAGCCAAGACCTCGATCGGCGAAGTGCTCGAGCACCGCCCGCACGGTGTCGCGTCGTACGGATGCGTCCCTGACGATGCCGCCCTTTCCGACGCCCTGCCTTCCCGCTTCGAACTGGGGTTTGATGAGCAACACCCAGTCCGCGTCCCCGGTCCCGAGAGAGGCCAGGGCACCACTCACCGTTCGTAGCGATATGAATGAAAGATCCGCAACCACAACATCGAACGGATCGCCGAACTGGTCCGCTGTGGACGTCCTGATGTTGACACGCTCAACGACATCGACCTTCGCGTCGTTTCGGATACGCCAGTGCATCTGGCCATAGCCGACATCCACTGCTGTGACGTGGACGGCGCCGTTCTGCAGAAGACAGTCTGTGAATCCACCGGTCGATGCCCCCACATCGATCGCCCTGACACCATCGATCTTCACAGGGAAGGCGGTGAGCGCAGCAGCAAGCTTCTTCCCAGCGCGCGAGACGAATGGTTCGGACGCCGACTCCAGGTGCAGCGGCTCGTCGTCGGAGACCATCGTCGACGCCTTGGGCTCGGTGTTCGTGCCCACCCTGACGAGCCCGGCGGTGATGGCCCGTTGCGCCTCGGTCCGGCTCTCGACGAGCTTGCGCCGCACGAGTTCCTGATCAAGTCGTCTCCTCGTCAGGACGGGCGCTCCTCGGTCGGGTCCGTGCTGTCCGTGGCCTCGTCGAGTTCGTCACCCATAACGGCTGCAAGTTCCTCAGCGATCTCTGGCGCATCTGCCGGATCCGCAGATGCGAGAGCCGCCTCAAGAGCTTCGAGTCCCTTCTCCTGCTTGTCGTCGTTCATCGCACCATTATCGCTCATGGATGGGTCAGGCACGAGCATGTTCCGCGAGGACGCCTGGAAGGTCGGCGATCGACTGAACGATGAAGTCGGGATCATGACTCAAGGACGTGTACGCATCGCTCGGCGTTATTCCTGTAAGAGGGAGAATCGACCGCCAGCCTTCGGCCTGCGCCATGGCGACGTCGGTTTCCGGCCTGTCTCCCACGACCCATATATCGGATCCGATGATGTGTTGTTTGATGAGTTGTCGCATAGGGCGTTCCGGCTTGCCACACACGACGGGTTGACGGCCTGCAGCCGTCGCGATCGCAGCGACGATCGCACCCGATCCAACGGCTAGGCCGTCGGGTGTCGGAAAGTTCGCGTCGGTATTCGTGGCCACGAATACCGCCCCCGCACGTATGGCGCGTGAGGCCCGATCCATCGTGTCGTATGAGATACCGAAATCGACGCCGACGACCACGGCCTCTGCCTCTTGCCAAGCATCGACAACACGTATCCCTGCATCCTCGATCGCGGAGGCGAGAGGGCGTTCACCAACGACGAGAGCTGTCTCACAGGTACCCTTCAGGTGTGATGCTGCAGCCAGCGCGGACGTCACGACGTGATCAGACTCAACGGTGAACCCGGTCAATCGGGCGATCTTCTCCACCACCTCGGCGGGTGTCTTCGATGAGTTGTTCGTCGCCATGATGAGACGCCAGCCGTTGGCCGCGATCGCGCTCATGGCCTCGCCAGCTCCTGGCAGTCCCTCGTTGCCGTGATAGACCACGCCGTCGAGATCGAGTACAACGGATCCGATGATCGTGGTGTCGGTCTCGGGCATGGCGCTCTAGTTCTCGGAGTCGGTTCGGACGCTGAATCGATCCACGACCGTTGCGAGGAAAGCAGTCGTGTCGATCACGCTTTGCTCGCTGACCCGTTCGTCGATGCCATGGAACATGGCGAGCATCTCGGAGAACGTCACCGTGTCGTCGAAGAGCCCGACGCCATACGAAGGGATGTCGAGTTCCCTGAAGAAGCGGGCGTCCGTGGTGACGGGTGTGAGCGTTGGCGCGAGGTCACGGCTCCCGGTGTGAGTTTCCGCGGCATCGCCGATCGCGTCCCACAGGGAGCCTGATGCCGGTGAGCCGTTGGCAGCCATTTCAAGGATCGGGTCGATCTCGAGTTGGTCGAACAGGTCCGTGCCGAGAACCTTGCGGAGGTGGTCCTCCACATCGTCTCGATCCTGCCCGGGAAGGAGGCGCACGTCGACATCGCCGATGGCGAGATCGGGGACCATGTTCGACTTGGTCCCGCCTGTCAATGTGTTCGGGGAGAATGTCAGATGCGTACACGCGTGGATCCATCGTGCGAGTGCCTCATCGTCCTCCGCAACGGTGTCGATCGCTGCGTCGAGGGTCTGTTCATCGCACAGCGCATCTTGCAACTCAGTGCTGACGGGAAGGTACCCGACGAACGCCCGCCACTCGTCTGTGATGAGGTTGGGATGGTCAGCCCTGCCGATCCGATCGAACGCGGCTGAGACGGTCAGCACGGCGTTCGAGCGCCGATAGGGCTGACTCCCGTGTCCAGGGACTCCCTTCGCTGTGAACCGTCTCCATGCGGGGCCCTTTTCTGCAACGGTCACGGGGATCACCATGTCGTCACCCTGTCCGATCATCGGGCCAGCGACCTCCGTGAGCACGGCGTCGCAGGCGACGAGGTTCCAGTGGCTTGCTACGAGTTCGGCGGCACCGTATGTGCCTCCGGCTTCTTCGTCCGCTACGGCTGCGAGGATCACGTCGCCCCGTGGGGGTGGCAGATCGCCGCTCACGAAACCACGGAAGAGAGTGACCATGGCGGCTGTCACGTTCAGCATGTCGACGGCGCCCCTGCCCCATACGAAGCCGTCCGACCGGGTCGCCGAGAAAGGATCATGGGTCCAGTCCGTGGGATCAGCCGGCACGACATCAAGGTGCGGTATGAGGAGGAGGCGTGGCGCCGAGGGGTCAGTACCTGGGTGGCGGAACACGACAGACGCCCGACCCGGAAGAGGCTCGACGACCGTGCCCGTCATGCCGAGGAAGTTCTGGATGGACCGAACCGAGCGGATCTCTCCGCCGGAGGTCTCTTCGCCGGTGTTGACGCACGCGTTACGGATCAACTCGACGAGGAGATCGACCGACGGGGTCGCGTCGAAGTTCTCAGTCACCGGCGGCAGGAGGGATGTCAGACGAGTGCATGATGATTGACCGAGCAGCGAACTGGTGGCCTTCAAAGAAATTCTTCGTCTCGCGCTGGCCTGGGCCCACCGGTGCGTCGAAGTGTGAGATGCCGAGCGCCCGGAGTTGTTCGAGTGCAGACTCAAGCATCTCGTGCCCGACACCGACGCCCCTCGCCTCGGGTTCCGTGTAGATCAACCGAATGCGGCCGATCTGTGCGCCACCGGCCCGTTTGAGCATGGGCTCTGTGGTGGCCCAGAGGAAGCCGACGATGACGCCGTCGATCTCGCCGACCAGGACGAAGGAGTCTGGCTTCTCGATGGCATGGAAGAGCGAAAGGTCGAAGCGTTCATCCAGACCGTCCGTCAGTGCCCAGATCGGCTTGCGGACGGTCTGCTCAGATTCGAGTGTCCCGTAGAGCGACACAAGACGAAAGATGTCGGCGTTGACCGCCGGTCTGACGTTGATCTCCATGCGCCGAGCGTAGCGGCGCGGAGCTAGTGGTCCGTCGCGGAACTGGCGTCTGGGTGTCTCCGAGGCATCGGCGTCATCTGGCAAGGACGCACAACGAAGGCGCATCAGTGGATGCGTCGAGGCGGAGGACGCTGCTAGGGGCGTTGAGGGCCGGAGAGACACGGTGTCGACTTCCGCGACGGATCACTCGAAGCGGCTTCTGCCCGCCAACCGCGCAATGCCCCACTTGGTGATGAGAACGATGGCTTCGATCGCGATCGAACGGTTCATCTTCGACTCGCCGTAGATCCTGTCCCTGAAGATGATGGGCACCTCGGTTATAACGAGACCGGTCCGCTCGGTTCTCCAAGCCATCTCGATCTGGAAGCCGTAACCTGACGCTTCGCATGCACTCGGGTCGACCTTCCGTATGGTCGTGTCCCTGAAAGCCCTGAACCCTGCTGTCGCATCCTTGACATCGATGCCAAGCATGAGCGCTGCATAGGCGTTGCCTGCCTTCGACAGCAGTTCGCGGTGCCAGGGCCAACCTTCCGTTCCGCCACCATCGACGTAGCGGGAACCGATGGCGAGGTCCGCACCTGCCTCCACAGCATCGACGAGTCTGGGGAGGTCCCGCGGATCGTGGCTGAAGTCCGCGTCCATCTCGCAGATGATCTCAGCGCCGAGATCAAGTGCCCTGGCGAATCCCGCCGTGTATGCGGGGCCGAGGCCAGCCTTGACTGATCGGTGAAGCACATGGATGCCGTCGTCGTCCGCCGCAAGTTCGTCTGCGATCGCACCGGTTCCGTCAGGAGATCCGTCGTCGACGATCAGGAGGTCGTATCCATGCTCCCTCACCGCTGCGGCTGCTCGACGGATGTTCTCGCGTTCGTTGTAGGTCGGGATGATGACGAGAACGTTCATACGGAAGTCTTGCATGCATCCTTCATCGGAAGCTGGCAATGATCGCGTGAGGTGTTGGGGTCAGCCCGCGCAATCGAAACAGATCTTGCGGCGCTTGTTGGCCATCTGACTGTTCTTCTTCACCAGGAAGCAACTCGAGCATACGAACTCATCCGAGTGTGCGCTGTCTGCGCTCTCCTCGTCCATCGAGATCTCTGCGCGACGGATCGCCCGCATCTCCGCGGCCTCGTCGACGACGATCGCCTCGTCCGACTCGTCTTCCGTGAGCATCTCGCGCTCCTCGGCTTCGAGTTCGTCGAGCGCCTCCGTGGTCTCTTCCCCATCGTCGTCGGAATCCGCATCGGTATCGGCGACCTCGTCTGAAGAAGCGTTGTCGCCATCGAGGTCTTCGCGCTCCTCAACCTCTTGTTGTTCGTCGGTGTCGTCAGACATGTGCCTCTCGATTCGTCATGTCGGCGCGGAGCATACCCAACTCTGGGAGTAGGTCAATACCATCAGATGACGAGGTCAAGCGCTGACGGAAGCATGGCGATCTCAACCGATCCCTCGCCGAGAAGTTCACCGTCCGACTCGACCAGAAGGTCGCCCTCACCTGTGAGCGTCACATGGCTACCCACATATCTGCGCACCGAACGATGCGTCAGATGGGTGCCAAGCAGAACGCGGGGCATGACGGTGAATGCTTGACGTTTCGGACCTGAGAAGATCTGCACGTCGAACAGGCCATCTGATGTCGAGGCTCGAGGAGCGATGTTCATGCCACCACCGAAGAACTGGCCGTTCGCAACGACGACGTTTATGGCCTTGCCGGAGAAACTGTGTCGATCGATCGTCACATCCATGGTGTCTGCGTTGTAGCCGGCGAGTGCCAGCCAGAAGCCGGCCGTGTACCTGAGACTTCCGAGTCTGCGGGGTATGCGGTTCGCCTTGACAACCGACGCGGCGCCCACGCCGATGTTGACGGCATTCAGGAAGTGAGTGGTGGCGTGCCCGACGGTGACGGTCCCGACATCGAAGGGATACAGGTCAGGGTCCGCGAGCCTGGCCATGCCAGCCTCAAGGCCTCTTGTATGCGCAAACGTTCTGGCGAGGTCGCTGCCAGATCCGACGGCGACGACGCCAAGCGTGAATCGAGTGTCCGAAGGCTTCGACAGGAGCGCATTGGCGATCAGATTGGCCGTACCGTCCCCACCGATCGAGACGAACCGCGTATGTCCGTCATCCACGGCGGCGATGACCGCCTCGGTCGCCTCCGCAATGGACGGTGAGACGGAGGTGACCATGTCGATGCCGGCTGCAGACGCCGTGCGACGCACGTCGTCCAGATCCACGGGTACCTTGCCTGCCGATGGGTTGACCACACCGAACCACGTCATCATTCGAACCCCCACCCGTTCTGGCGTCCACCAGGCCGGCATTCCGGCTTCCTGGACGCCAGAATGTCTCTGGAGATCACTCGAACCCTCCAACCTGAACGATTCCCCTGTCGATGCATGCTATTGCCTCAGAAGCGATCGAACGGTAGACATCGAAACCGTCTCGGATCTGGCGCAACAGATCAAGGAGTTGTCTGGCGGAACGCACAAAGTCGCCTGCTCGGATGTCGTCGGTGTCGAAGATCTCCTCGAGATCGTGCCCAAGCCCCCACCCGTGGATGATCTCCATGAGGCCCGGGTCGGGGATCCGCTGTTCATCGGCGCCATTGGCCCGCTCGACTGCCACGACGGATTCGCGGATCCCGTCAACCATCTCGATGATGGTCGTCGCGAACGCAAGACGAGGTATCGCAGGGTCCTCTGCGCCTCTGGTCTCGAACGTGAACAGAGATGCCGCTGCAGCGAATTCCTCCGGCGTCAGCCCATCGAATACCCTTTTTCGAATCGACTCGGCGAGGAGGAGATCCAGTTCGTTGTACAGCTTTCTGAGGGATGTACCCCGGTCTGATAGTTCCCAGCCCGATGTGTAGCCAAGTGCGTCGAGGACGGAGTGGATATTCTCGAACGTCTCAACGACGTCGTTCCTCTCCGACCTCTCCAGTCTCCGTACGAGGCGATCTGCGTCTCGTGTCGCCCGTAGTGCCCTGTCGGCCCAGCCGATGTGGGTTTCGAGATCAGGGCAGCCCCCGACACCATCCGGGTCAGATGAAACGAAGACCGGTACGGGATCGTCTTCTGGGATGAAACGCTCCAACATGTCGGCGACCTCGCGCCTGTACGCCACGTCTGAGGATCGGATCGGCGTGGGAAGCGTGATGGTGCCCACAACGACGGCGGACCTCGGGAAGTCGTTGTATTTGATCAACAACTTCGTTCCCTCGCCGTCAACCACGACCATCTTGGGATGCCCGCCACCCCATGACCTGTTGATCAGGACGTAGGACGCAGCGGCGAACTCGAGGACCGCGCCTGGCTGCAGGAGTTGACGTTCCATCTCCGGTGCGGCGGGCCGCGAGCTGCCGTCATAGAACGCCCAGATGTCGCCGCGGTCGCACTCTGCGGCATCGCGAAACGTAGTGATGTCCTTGCGCCGGTCTTCGAGATTCTGGGTGAGTTGCTTCCGACGTCCCGAGGTCGAGAAGTTCGCAAACGACGCTCGAAGGAGTTCATGGGCTTCGTCGACGTCGTATCGCGCCATCAGGTTCACCGCCATGTTGTAGGTGGGGGCGAACGACGAGCGGAGTGGATTGGCACCGGCGCCAGCGATGCCGCTCGCACGGTCGAATGGCACGTGGGGGCTGTAGAGGACGACAGCCGTTCCCGCTGTGTCGATCCCCCTGCGCCCTGCCCGTCCCGTGAGCTGTGTGAAGTCGCTTGGCTGGAGCAGTTCGTGGCCCTCGCCCGTGAACTTGCTCAGTGACTCCAGTACGACCGTACGCGCTGGCATGTTGATGCCGACGGCCAAGGTCTCCGTAGCCGCGACCACCTTGACGAGTCCTGAGAGGAACAGTTCCTCGACTGTCTCCTTGAACGTGGGTATCAAGCCTGCGTGGTGAGATGCAGCACCGCGTTCAAGCACGGACAGCCAGGCCGGATAGCCAAGAACGGCGAGATCCTGCGGCGCAAGGTGTGCCGTCCTTCTCTCAACGACCCGCCTGATCTGGTCTCGCTCATCGGATGTTGTGAGTCTGAGCGACGACTGTGCGACGTGCTGTGCCGTCTGGTCGCAGCCGTTGCGTGAGAATACGAAGTAGATGGCTGGGAGCAGGTGTTCGTCTGCGAGGTGCTCGATCACAGCTGTTCGTCGTGGTGTCCCCAGCCTGGCGTGACGGTTGCGGCTCGAACGGGTCAGTTTCGAGATCGTGTCGTTTGGTCGCCCGTTCCTTCCGAACATCGGCAGCATGACGGAGGATCCGCCGGCATGACGATCACGCCACATGTACATCGTCTCAAGCGGGACCGGTCGTATCGTCTCGATGATCAGGTCGGTTTCGCCTCTTCGCGCAGTGATCCAGTTGGTGAATTCCTCAGGGTTGGCGATGGTCGCTGAGAGGCAGACAAGGCTGGTCTGCTGCGGGAGGTGGATGATCACCTCCTCCCAGACGGATCCGCGTGAACGGTCCGCGAGATAGTGGACCTCGTCGAGGATCACGGTTTCGAGATCGTCGAGGGCGGGCGAAGAGTCGTAGATCATGTTCCGAAGCACCTCGGTCGTCATGACGACGACCGGTGCATCGCCGTTGACGACGTTGTCGCCCGTCAGAAGGCCAACGTTGTCGTTTCCGAGCCACGTTCGAAGATCTGCGAACTTCTGGTTGGAGAGCGCCTTGATCGGCGTCGTGTAGAAAGCACGGCGCCCCATGCCGAGCGCTGCAGCGATAGCACCCTCGGCGATCAACGTCTTCCCTGCACCCGTCGGAGCGGTGACAACGACCGACCGGCCGTCCTCAATGGCGTCGA
>PVMK01123386.1_pt1 | contig 49779 bp, 45 predicted proteins | sample 1853481 | NCBI WGS metagenome assembly PVMK01 (sample SAMN08533507, study PRJNA380276) | Marine sediment metagenome, whole genome shotgun sequencing project.
TAGCTTTTAATATCCTGGTAATCCGTGTTCATCCGTGTCCCCAAAATGGAAATTCCTATACTTTTGAATCGTGATTGAAATAAAACCACATAATATAAAACCCTGTTGTGAGGTTGCCGTACCCGGTTCCAAAAGCTACACCCACAGGATTCTGATTGCTTCGGCCCTGTCGGACGGGGTGTGCCGGATTGAAAACGCGCTGATCTGTGAAGATACTTTGCTGACCATGGAGGCTTTGCGGCAGATGGGGATTCAGATCAACGAAGAATCCGGCAATCAGCTCCTCGTTTACGGCGGCAGCGGGGCGCTGCGGCCGAACAGAGACCGCATTTATCTCGGAAATTCCGGTACCTCCATGCGGCTGCTGACCGCCGTGGCTGCCCTGGGTCAGGGGAACCGTTACCCTTTTTGGCACCGACCGCATGGGCCGGCGGCCAATCCAGGATCTCATCGATGCTTTGGCACAGATCAGGGGTTAGGGTCTTTTCAACGAACCGCAATGGCTGTCCGCCGGTTGCAATAAAGGGTGATACAGTCAGCGGCGGGGCCGTCACGATTATTTGCCGGGCCAGCAGTCAGTACCTTTCGGCCCTTGCTGCTAATCGCTCCCTACGCCGTCAAGGGACTGGATATCACAGTCACTGAGGGTCCCGTATCGAGACCCTATGTGGACATGACGGTGGCGGTCATGGCCGATTTCGGGGTAGCGGTCAACCGTGAGGGGCTACCACCGTTTTCAGGTTGCCGGCAAACAAATCTACCATGCCGGGGCGCACGTGGTGGAACCTGATGGGTCCCAGGCCGGGTATTTCTGGGCGGCCGCCGCCATCTGCGGAACCGAAATCAAAGTCAAAGGGGTCACCGAAGCGTCCCACCAGGGGGATGTCCGGTTCGCAAAACTTCTGGAATCCATGGGCTGTAAAATGTTAACGCAGCCGGACGGCATTGCGATTTGCGGTGGTGACCTGCGGGCCGCCGAAATTGATATGAACGACATGCCGGATATGGTACCCACTCTGGCGATGGTGGCCGCCTTTGCCGAAGGGACTACAGTCATCAAAAATGTTTCCCATCTGAAATCCAAAGAAAGTGATCGATTAACCTCCGTCGTCAACGAACTGGTCAAAATGGGGGTCGACGCCCGCTGCAGCGATGATGAGCTGATCGTCACCGGCGGCAGGCCGCACGGAGCTGAAATCGAAACCTACGGCGATCACCGCATTGCCATGAGCTTTGCGGTGGCAGGACTGGTCACTCCCGGGATCGTTATACGGGGAGAAAACTGTGTTGAGAAATCATTTCCGGAATTTTGGAACGTGTTCGAAGGGCTTTATCGGTCGTGATTGGGTAATAGGTATCAGGTAATAGGTATTGGGAATTGGGTATTAGGCCCTTATCGGGCTTTATCTGACAACATGTTGTCAGAAACTGTAGGTTCCAGGTGTCAGGGCGTGGAGGTACTAAATACCGAAACCCAATGTCAATAAGTTAACACCAACTGCTCGTGGGAGTGGCTTTCCAGCCACGAAAGAAAGTCGCTATAAATCCATTTAATCGCGGCTGGAAAGCCGCTCCCACCAAGCCTTAAGCTTATGACATTGTACTGAAACCTGAAACATGTGCCATCAGATGCTCGCTGCCTCTGCTGCCCCGCAGGGGCCTCTTTTTCCGAGCGTAGTCTCGGAAAAATCTTAGTACCTATTTATTGAAATCGCATCATGTTTGCGAAGGATTTATCTAACAAAATATTTTCGCTATTTTGTAACTATTGAATATTTTCGATTGAATATTGAATATTTAAGGTATTCTTTCGATTTTAAAAAGGACGGAGCGAAGCGACATCCACAATTCGTCAATCTTCATTCGTCATTCCATGAAGTTTCATATTAGGATAGTACGACAAGTCAACCCTGAACGGTGAACCTTGAACCTATGAACCCTTATAACCTGTTTTTAATCGGATACCGCTGCACGGGCAAATCCTCTGTCGGAAGGCTGCTGGGGGCAAGGCTCGGCCGGTCATTTGTTGATTCGGACTCACGGGTGGTGTCGGAAAACCGGATGAGCATCCGGGAAATAGTGGACAACCGGGGCTGGCAAGCCTTTCGCCGATTTGAACACACCGCCCTGCAGCAGACCTGCGCCATGGACCGGCAGGTGGTGGCGACCGGCGGCGGGGTTGTGCTCGATGCCGACAACGTCAAGCTGATGAAAGAAAGCGGAAGGGTCATCTGGCTGAGGGCATCGCCGGATACCATAAAAACCAGGATGATGCAGGACCAGGCTTCGGTGACTCTGCGCCCCGCCTTGACCTCAACAGACAGTATTTCTGAAATTGAGGAAACACTGGCGGAACGGGAACCGCTTTACAAACAGGCGATGGATTTTTCTGTGGATACGGATCATCGAGGGGTTGATGAGATCTGCGATACAATTGTTCGGCAACTTATAGTATGCAATAATGATGGATCTAAGTAGGTTTCAGGTGTTTGGTGTCAGGTGTCAGCCAAACCATTGACCGACGAAATGACCAGTTTGATCTAAAAAGTAACTTTGGCAGTGTAGTTTCATATGAGCACCGGCGCTGGCCTTAAACTTCATCAGGATATGGCAAAATCAAAGTGTGGCCGCCCCCCCTGGATCGCCATACGCAAGGTGTTTAAATCGTCCTCGTCGTCGTGCTCGTAATCGTAATCGAAAATTATAGCTGGTGAAACCCTTTGCCAAACGGATCGAGAACGACGAGTACGAGGACGACGACGAGGACGAACCGAAGGACGAGTTAAGTCCGCACCCCGCAGCTCTCGTATGAAACGGTAAAGTTTCTTTTTCGATTTGATCGGCCGTTTTTTCGGCTGGCGGCGGGGCTGACACCTGAAACCTGTACTACTTCCTTGGAGACAAAACTCATGTCAAGCACATTGGGAACCCTGTTTAAAGTAACGACTTTCGGTGAATCTCACGGCCAGGGTGTCGGTGCCGTGGTGGACGGCTGTCCCCCGGGATTGTCTCTCAGTGAAAAGGACATCCAACCCCAGCTTGACCGTCGCCGCCCCGGTCAGAGCCGGCTGGCAACCGATCGCAATGAGGCCGACCGGGTCACGATTTTGTCCGGTGTCGAAAACGGTCGGGTCCTGGGAACACCCATTGCACTGTGTGTGACCAACAAAGACCAGCGGCCGGGTGATTATGCCGCCATGCGATCCATTCCCCGTCCATCCCACGCGGATTATACCTACCAGGTGAAATACGGCATCCGAACAATGAGCGGGGGAGGGCGGTCCAGCGCCAGGGAGACCATCGGGCGTGTGGCCGCGGGCGCCGTTGCCGAAAAGTATCTTTATGAGAATTATGGGATTGAAATTGTGGCCTGGGTGACTTCGGTCGGCACCATTGCGGCTGCCGCCGTCGATGAAACCGGCATCACCCGCAAAGAAGTGGACGAAACCCCGGTGCGCTGTCCCTCCAAAAATGAGGCCGAACACATGATTCGTGCAATCACGGATGCCAAAGAAACCAATGATTCCCTGGGAGGAATCATTTCCTGCGTCTGCCGCAATGTTCCGGCGGGACTGGGGGAGCCCGTCTTTGACAAGCTGGAGGCTCGGCTGGCCCAGGCCATGCTGTCGATTCCGGCAACCAAGGGCTTTGAAATCGGTTCCGGCTTTGCAGGCAGCCGGATGACCGGATCGACGCACAACGATCCTTTTGTAAAAAAAGGAGACCGTCTGGGGACGGCGACAAATTACAGCGGGGGGGTCCAGGGCGGGATTTCAAACGGAGAGCCGATTCTGTTTCGGGTGGCCTTTAAACCGCCGGCAACCATCGGCAAAGCCCAAACAACGGTTGATTTCGCAGGCAACGAGGTGACATTGGAAGCCAAAGGCCGCCATGATCCCTGTGTTGTGCCCCGGGCCGTGCCGATTGTCGAAACCATGGCGGCCTTGGTTATCGCTGATCTGGCACTGCAGCAGAGAGGCAAAGGGGAATGACGAATGACGAATTAAGGAATCTTATCTCTTTATAGTTTTTACTTGAACCATCTAAACGATCAAAACCATCTAAACGATCTAAACGATCAAAACCATCTAAACGAACTAAACCATCTAAACGAACTAAACCATCTAAACGAACTAAACCATCTAAACGATCAAAACCATCGAAACCATCGAAACGAATGCATCTAAATGAAATTATCAGATCGCATAAATCAAATTGAACCATCCGGCACGGTACATTTTACCCAGCTTATTCAACAGCTGAGAGGGCAGGGCAGAGACATCATCGACCTGGCGGTGGGCGAGCCAACCTACGATACGCCCGGTACGGTCATTGAGGCTACCAAACAGGCCCTGGATACCGGCAGGACAAAATACAGCCCGGTGGCGGGACTGTCGGAATTAAAATCCCGCCTGGCACTGCAGTTTGACGGGTATGATGCGCGTAACATCATTATTTCCAACGGATCGAAACAATGTTTGTACGCTATGTTCCAGGCCATCTGCGACCCCCTGGACGAGGTCATCATACCCAGACCGTATTGGGTGAGCTTCCCCCAGCAGGTCAAACTTGCCGGCGGGCGCGCGGTATTCGTGGACACCCAAAACCACCAGCTGGACTGCGAAAAAATTGAAAGGGCCATAACCCCAAAGACCCGCGCCATCCTGATTAACTCGCCCAACAACCCTACCGGTGCGGTTTATCCGGCAGAGGATCTCGCCGGGATTGCCAAAATTGCCCTTGAGCGAAATCTGTACCTGATTTCGGATGAAGCCTATCATTTATTTGTTTATGACGGGCTTAAAGCCGCGAGCCTGTTCAGCTTTGAAAACATTCGGCCCTTGTTGATCGTTACCCGCAGCTTTTCCAAAAACTATGGGATGACCGGATTTAGAATAGGTTATATTGCCGCCTCCCAGGAATTTATCAGGGCCGTTACCGGGTTGCAAAGCCATATGAGCGGCAATGTCTGCACTTTCGCCCAGCATGGTGCCCTGGCCGCGCTTGCAATGGATGATCGCGAGCTGGAGGAATGGCGCGCCGACATGGAGCGCAAAAGAGATTACGCCTACCGCCGGGCGGCGGAATTATTTGACTGTGTAAAACCCCAGGGCGCTTTTTATCTCTTCCCCGACGTCAGGCGTCATCTGAAAGACGGCATGACGTCCGTTGAATTTGCCGGGCGTCTGCTTGAAAACTCCGGTGTGGCCGTCGTTCCCGGTGAAGTGTTCGGCATGGCCGGCCATATCAGGATATCCTATGCCGTTTCCGAAGACAGGCTGGCAAGCGGATTTGATAAAATTGCAGAGGCACTATGATTGGTATCATCGGATTTGGTCGTTTTGGAAAACTGACGGCGCGCTATCTGGCAGAAGAATTTGAGGTGGCTGTTTACCACAGGACCGATAAATCAGCGGAAATCAACCACACCGGTGCCCGCGCGGCATCTCTCGAAACGGTTTGCCGGCAGAATATTGTCATACCCTGTGTTCCCATTTCGGTGTTGAAAGACGTGTTGAAAGACATCGCACCGCTGCTCAGATCCGATGGCCTGATTGTCGATGTATGTTCGGTCAAAGAATATCCCGTCCGTCTGATGACCGACATCCTGCCGCACACGGTGTCGATCCTGGCAACGCACCCCATGTTCGGACCGGACAGCGCAGCCGATTCGCTGGAGGGCGGAAAAATTTGCCTGTGCAGGGTGCGAATCGCAGAAAAAATCTATCAAAATATCAAGGCCTATTTAACGGCAAAAGGGCTGGTGGTGATTGAAGCCACCCCGCAGCAGCATGATGAGCAGATTGCCACCAGTCTTTCCCTGACCCATTTTATCGGCAGGACATTATCCGAATACGGGGCTAAGCAACTCGATATAGACACGGAAGGCTACAAGAGATTGCTGCACATTCTGGAAGTCGTCGAGCGTGATACCTGGCAGTTGTTTCTGGACATGAATCACTACAATCCCTACGCCAAAGAGAAACGGGTTGCATTTATGGAGGTCATGGGAGAGATTAATGATAGATTGGAGCAGGGTGATTTGGTTGACTAAGTTGATTAGTTGAATTGGTGAATAAGTTGATTGAGTTGAATTGGGGAACAAGTTGATTGAGTTGATTGGTGAATAAGTTGATTGAGTTGATAAAGTTAATTGGGTAGAGTCGGAAAAAAATTAAAGAAACGCATCATTCAGACCTCGTTGAATAGTTTAGTGGTTGAATGGTTAATTAGGTAAATTATAGTCATAATTTCAGAATGTTACGCTTGTTAATACTTGAAGTGTCCAATTATTTTGCAAATATAAGGAGTCAAAGCAATGCCGGACAAATCTCATCTGAAAAGAATCCTGGTCATTCATGGGCCCAATCTGAACATGCTCGGCAAAAGGGAGCCCGACATTTACGGTCATCAAAGCCTCGCTGAGATCGATGCCCGGCTGAAGGAAAAGGGTGAAAAACTGGGAATTGATGTGGAGACGTTCCAATCCAATCATGAAGGTGCTCTGGTCGACAAGATCCAGCAGGCCGCCGGCACCGTCCATGGGGTGGTGATCAATCCGGCCGCTTACACCCATACCAGCGTCGCCATCAGAGATGCACTTGCGATGCTGGATATTCCGATTGTCGAGATTCACCTCTCCAATATTTACCGGCGAGAGCCGTTCCGGCACCAATCGATGATCGCCGACATTGTTGCCGCCCGGATCGCCGGATTCGGTTCCTATGGCTACACGCTGGCTTTGGAGGGGCTGGCTGGGATGTTATAAAGGAATGGGAGAATTACGAGCAATTGGTTGGGACGGCCGGATTTAAAGAAGTCCGGGACAAATTAGACAGTTCTTTATTGAGACTATATATCTTATTCACCGCAAAGCCGCAAAGTGCGCAGAGAATATTAATTTTTATGTTTGCTATTGAGAGGACGGCAAACATAAAGGACAATCCGCCTTAAACGCAAGAAATTATGTATGCATTGCGGGGTGAAAATAGCAAGCGATACTCTTGCCCCAAAGCTGTGTCTATTTAACTTCCTGACCTCTTGGCAGAAAATTAAAAGAAAAGTTCCTTGGCGATCTCTGCGTCTCGAGCGAAGCGGGCGGTGGATCCATTTTCTTGCATATGGGATATATCGGTAAAATGAAGAAAAATTTCCACACTACCCGATTTCAATATTCGATTATAACAAGCCATAAAAAGCTGCAATTTAATTAAATAGCGTGAATATCCTGCGTGATATCGTCAATTGATATGACGCGTTTTTTCGGGATAGTAATTGTACGGCCCAAGGACGTTTCAATGGCGAGTCAGAAGAAGGAGTACATACGCAACATCATCTCGCAGATTCAGAAGTTCCGCTTCTGTGGTCCGAGCGATGATCCTGATGAAATATTGGCAGTCACTTCAGGGTTTCGCTATTTGACCGTACAGTTCAAACGGCTCGTTAAGCCATTGGTGGACGATGACTTAGCAAGTCGCATTGACGGAATTGAAGTGGAGTTTCACAACCTTTACAGCGCTTACGATGCTAAGGCCGAGATAGACGCTCTTTGGCTTGACGTAGAACCAATTCTTGAATTTCTTGACGACGGAAGGCCTGGAGAAGCCTTGTTGGGATACTTGGTTTCTCCATCCATTAACGACAAACTAATGCAAGTCAAAAGCAAAGCTCATGATTCCATGTTGCTGGCTCAAATGTGCAAGGAGATCAACTCTTCCTTTTCGCATGGAAATTTGATTGCTGCTACTCTGCTGATGCGCGCAGTCCTGAATTATGTACCACCGATATTTGGTTACAAAACGTTTACCCAGGTCACGGCCAACATTGGCCGAAGCCTGAAAGACAGTTTCTCTCATTTGGAGAATGGGCTTCGCAAAATTGCGGATTTTCACACACATAGAACTATTGGCATCGGAGATATGTATCCATCCCGCGCACAGGTGGAGCCCTTTAAGCCGCAATTCGAACTTCTTTTGCATCAAGTAATCACTATAATGGAGAAAGGCTAACAAGGCTAATGCAGCCAACGCAAAAAACCGCGCGGCTGGTTATACTCAAATTGGAATTTAAAATGCAAAGGAGGTCAAAATGAGAAAAATCATTTTATCAATGAATATGGGGTCGTGTCTTGATTTGTGATTATTGAAAACCGATTAATCACTGATCAAGATTTGACACTCTATCTCTTCTAAGCTATGTAATTTTTTATGGCAAAACTAAAAAGGCTTTTATTTCTGCTGAAGAGGATATATGACAGATCATGTAAAAACTGATTACTATATTTCGCGAAAAGCGAAATTACTAAAAGGTTTTGATAAAGTGGCAAAACGCGCTACGAAATTCTTGATTAACCATTATGGTAATGATTTTGCTTCGGTCATTATAGCAGAAACGCGTGAAAAGTTTGAACAAATTATTCCTGAAATTCCGTATATTGGTGGCAAAAGAAATCAAATTCCTACTACTGTGATGATTATTAATGGATGGATCATTCCATTTTTTCAAGTCATGAAAGCTCATGGTAAAACATCGGAAGAGGTGATTACCATTTGTTGTGAAGTTTCAGATGATTATATGAAATCACTACCCCGATTCTTCTTATGGCTTTTGGGGAAATTAGCTTTTTGGAGACTAACTTTAAGAATAATAAAACAGCAGGCTACTCAGTCCCATAAACGTCAATATCCTGAGGACTTTGTATATACAGTTGTTGAAGCTGGCGGTAAAGATTTTGATTGGGCGTTGGAACTTACAGAATGTGCAGTCAATAAATTTTATGATGTACAGGGAGTTGAAGAACTCAAGCCCTACTGCAATTTCTTTGACGTAACTTATAGCAGTTATCTGAATATGGGGTTAGATGCCAGCAAGACCATTGGGAATGGTTGTCAGATTTGTAAATTACAATATAAGAAAGACAGAGAAACTCAAGTACCGGAACGACTCAAAGGTATCATTCCAGATAGGATATACTACTCTTCTAAATAAAGAAGGTTATTAGCCAATCGGTGCAGAACAACAGGATGCAGCAGGCACATAAAGCCGGCGCAATTCTGTGCCATTTCATAGTATTGGACGGCTTTTTGTGCTGCTGACCCTGAGCATTAGCCCCTAAAGACAACACTAGGATAGACCATGAATACACCTACTGTATTCTTAAGTTATAGTCACAAAGATACGGCGTGGAAGGATCGACTTCTATCTCATTTAAGAGTCCTGGAACGTCAGAAAAAAATAGAGATATGGGACACCAATGATATTCAATCAGGTGCAGACTGGTCACAGCAAATCTTTAACGCAGTAAATAAGGCTGATGTTGCTATCCTGCTGATATCGCCGGATTTCCTAGCGTCGGACTTCATCATTGGCAGAGAATTACCGGCTCTTTTAAAGCGAAGAGAAAAGGAAGGTTTGGCGGTTCTGCCTGTCGTAGTACGCGCAGCACAATGGTCACAAATACCGGAGTTAGCACAGCTTCAATTCCTCAATACGGATGCCAAACCTCTCGCAGCAGACTCAGAGTATGAAGTTGATCAATCACTGGCAAGCATAGCCAAAAGGATTGGTGATATTACTGGTGCAATCAGTGAAAGAGAATCTACGCGTCCTCACAAGGGAAAAGGCAGGACGGCAAAGACCCCGCCACCGAAGAAAGACATAGATGGTAGGTATTTTATTTCTCACAGCAAAGTTGACGGAGACTTCGCAGAACTGTTGCAGCTTAGGCTTGAGAAAGAAGGGCTTAGCGCTTGGATAGACACGGATCGGTTAGGCCCAGGTGTTGATTGGAGGCAGGAAATTGACGACGCAATTCGGCAATCACCAGCGGTGATTGCCGTTATGTCTCCCGAGGCGCGAGACCTATAGTATGTAACATATGAGTGGGCGTTTGCATGGGGGTGTGGTGCACGTATCATTCCGTTGATGTTACGGCAAACGCCGCTACACCCGCGATTGGCTACACTCCAATATCTGGATTTTTCGAACAGGGTATCACGCCCATGGTCAAAGCTATTGGCTGCAATCAAGGAAGAGCAGATTAAGTCAATGTCTGATGAGAAAACGGAGAAAAATCAAAATGAGGGCTAACAAGGCAAATTCAGCCGACCGCCAAAAGCGTCGCTCGTTCCTCGCTCTGTTTTTGGCGGCGGCTGATTTGCAACGTTATACCAAGAAAGAAACAAATGGTAAGAATATGAAAGATAAAACTGCTGTCATTACCGGGGCTACCAGTGGTTTAGGAAGAGCTACGGCACTTCAACTCGCCCAAAAAGGAGCTTTCGTAATAATTGTTGCTCGCAGTAACACCAAAGCAAATGAAGTCATTAAAGAAATAGAAAAGGCAGGAGGAAAAGGACAATTCATTATCTCCGACCTTTCATCCATGAAAGATACAAAAGAAGCCGCAGAAAGTATTGCCAAGGCCGTTGATCGTTGGGATGTTCTCATCAACAATGCCGGAGCTTATTTTCCGAAATACAGAGTAACCTCTGAGGGTTTCGAATCCACCCTGGCATTAAACTATTTATCTCCATTTCTGCTTACCCATCATCTGATAGAGCAGATGGAGCAGACCGCTTCTGAGTATGGTGAAGTACGAATTATCAACATCTCCTCAGTAATGCATAAAGATCCAATTAACTGGGATGATCTTAATTATAAAGAAACGACTTACAATAGTTCTTCCACCTATTATCAGTCAAAACACCTATTGACCTCATTCACCTACTATCTATCCAGAAAGCTGAAAGAAACGGGCATCACTGTTAATTGCATTCATCCGGGGTTTGTGAAGACCGCTCTTGCACAATCGGATTATCCTTTCCCGATGAACGCAATCGTTCCAATTGTTGGTTTCTTTATTGGAGAATCCCCAGAACAAGCAGCGGATACACCAGTTTGGCTTGCTTCGTCGAATGAGGCAAAAGGTATAAACGGTGAATATGTTCATCACCGAAAAATTAAGAAGAGTTGGCCTCCAACCAGGGATGAAGATGCTCAAACGCGACTCTTCAATGTCACTCAGGGTATGTTGGGCGAATGGCTATAGCTGAAAAATGTAAATATCAATCAGGTATAACAATGGTATCCAGCTGACCCCGAGCAGCGGGGTTTTTCAAATGAAGTTAGCAGGTTACTCCACGCTCACTGGGCTTGCCAAGTTGATCGCTAATACTGCTCGGGTCAGCTGATACCGGGTAGCTGGCAATAATAATTCACTAAATACTTCTATCTGTGGGGGAATAAACAAATGGCAAATAATTATGCTCACAAAAAAACTAAAGGTAGATGCCTGTGCGGACAAGTTCAATTTGAAATTCATGGAGAGCTAAGGGATATTGTATATTGCCACTGTTCAAAATGCAGAAAGTTTCATGGTAATTATGGCGCATACACAAGCGTTAAAGTCGAAAATTTAAAAATTACTGAGCAGAAAAGTTTGAAGTGGTATAAATCCCCTACAGATGAAACAGCTAATGTGCACCGTGGTTTTTGTTCAGAATGTGGATCATCTCTTTTTTGGCACCCAAAAGATCGGCCAACCATTGCAATAGCTGCAGGTTCATTAGATTCACCGACAAACCTAAAAACAATTGGTCATATTTGGTGTAGCCAAATATCGGATTTTTATAAAATTGAGGATGATCTTCCTCAATTTGATGAGAGATGGAGTACCTAAAATAGAGAAGGTTTTCATAATTAATTGCAAACCAGCTAACAAGGCGGTTATCGTGCCGAGATAAACTCAAGTCGTTGGGATTCCCGCTTGTTGGGATGAAATTCGATATTGTTACCCAGTGGGTGAGAATCAGCAGTGATTCAAATCCCACCTGATTAAAGGTTAGCCACCAGATCAGTAGTGAAATCCGCCGGACAACTCTGGAACTTAGGGACATCCTATAAATTAATAAATTTGTGGATGTCCCCAAACACCTTGAGGTGGTTATTTAAAAATGAATTTTGAGCTGAAAAATAAAATCGCAGTTGTCACGGGTGCAAGCGCTGGTTTGGGAAGGTCTATTGCGTTCAGCCTCGCAAGCGAAGGTGCTAAAGTAGCAATTTCTGGAAGACGGCAAAAAGTTCTTGAGGAAACGGCAATGGTCCTTAAAAGAGAAACCCAAGCCAATGTATTGACATTCGTCGGGGATATGACACAAATCGAAAATGTAACTGCATTTGTCAATCAAGTTGTAGATGAGTGGAATACGATTCACATACTTGTGAACAATGTTGGGCAAGCGACTCGTGGTCGCCTTGAATCTTTATGCCAGCGTGATTGACAACAAACATTTGAAGTTAATTTATTAAGTGCAGTTCACTGTACCAGCCAAGTTGTTCCTATTATGAAAATGCAAAAATGGGGAAGAATCATTAATATTTCAGCTTTATCAGGGAAAGAACCTGGCGAGGAGTTAATTGCTTCAAATGTCGTAAAATCCGGTCTCATTAGTTTTTCAAAAACAATGTCAAGGGAATTAGCGTCAGATAATATTATAGTTAATTGCGTATCTCCGGGGCTGATTAACTCTCCACAAAACGATAGTTACTTTTCTCGAGTAGAAAAAGATGAGGCCCTCAGTAGAATCCCGCTTCATAGGTTCGGAGACCCAAAGGAGTTGGCGGATGCAGTGGTATTTTTATGCTCAGAACGAGCAAGCTATATTACAGGTGTAAACTTACTTGTTGATGGAGGGGCGAGTCATAGCGTTTGATCAAATTCCTTATTTGAGTGGGTCTAACAAAAAAATGGAGCTGACCACAAAAGCCGAGCCATTTTTTCGTAAATTTTAATATTTCAACGACTTTTGTGATCAACTCACTTATACTCCCTGAAGATGTGACATGAAATTAAAGTATAAAATACTCCTTCTTATCGATTGCATTGTGAATTTATTGCTTGGGGTATTATTGCTTCTATTCCCGATTGGTGTTATCGATTTTTTAGGCTTGCCCCAAACAAATACAAATTTTTATCCAAGCATTTTAGGCGCAGTAATATTTGGGATAGGTTTGGCTCTATTGTTCGAATTGGCAGGCTATGCAAAACGTTTTCGTGGATTGGGCCTTGGCGGTGCCATTTTGATCAATATTGTTGGTTCACTTGTTCTTATTTTTTGGCTAATATTCGGCTCCTTGGATATCCCTATAAAAGGTCAGATGGTTTTATGGATTGTAGGTGTAATTGTTTTTTTAATTGGTATCGTTGAGTTGGCAACAAAATCTTGGATTTATGAACACTAAGAAAAGCATAAAAAAGCAACTCAGGTGACAGCCAGGGCCGTGGCGTTTTTGTCTGGTCTTTGTAAATTGAAACTATTCGTATTTTACGAAGTCAGAGGAAGCCCTTGCTGCTCCTGACTTCATTATGTGTATATTCCGATAAACAATAGGGGTGCTATTTGCCATGGGACGAAAAATTGTTGATCCTAAGGTCGAGGCGGCATTTAATGTGTTTCCTCCTGTAGTACGCAAAAAGCTAATGCGGCTTCGCATGCTTATATTTGATGTCGCGTATGAAACAGAAGGTGTGGGCGAATTAGAGGAAACACTGAAATGGGGGCAACCGAGCTATCTGACTAAAAAGTCTAAAAGTGGTAGCACCATTCGAATAGGTCGAGAAAAAAAGACTGAAGGAGATTACGCAATTTATTTCAAATGCCAAACATCTCTGGTGGCTTCATTCAAGGAACTCTACAAAAACAAATTTCGATATGAAGGTAATAGAGCAATTCTTTTCAGTATCAGCGAAAAAATTCCGGTTCGTGAACTGAGCCACTGTATCCAAATGGCGCTTACATACCATTTAAATAAGAAAAATGACAGACATACTTGAAAAATTACAGGGCGGTGACCTTCGATCCATCGGGCAAGCAAATGAGGTTGCCCAGGCAGTGCAGGAAGACCCCACCCTTTTTGAAGCGGTGTTCAGAGGTCTTTATGATCGTGATCCGGTTGTAAGGATGAGGAAAGAAGCTCCTGTCCCATAAAAGCAAAATCGTAAGAGTATCCGCAATGGATTCTTTGGCTATTATAGCAGAGAGAAATCCAGCCATATGGCATGAGGTGGTCGGGATCATCAAGGTACAGATGGAACAGGGAAGCCCTGCCGTTCAGTCACGCGGGCGGAAACTGGTGCAACGACTGGAGAGCAGCCAAACAATTATCTAAACTTGATTTCAGACCTCCTAATTTACTATGAAAATAGCTTGTTTTTTTGGACATTTTCGGGCGTAGTGAAGCCTTTTCGGAGAATAGGTTTCAGGTGTCGGGTGTCAGGTTTCAGGCCAGCTCTCACTTTTTTACTACTGACACCTGAAACCCGACACCTGAAACCTGAGTGACAGTGTCCAATTATTTTGCAAATGTGGGATAAATCCATATTTATAACCACTTAACCAATCAACTAATCACCCAATAAACGATATCTGGATTTGGCAAAAGAGTACAAACCCTAACCAGGTGCTGCCGTTGGATGGCAACTCGTCGGTGAATCTTGTTGCATATTTAAGCTGGTAGCTATCTGCGAAAGTAAACGGCAGATTCACGGCCAGCCACTGAGCCTGGTTATGCACCATAAGCAGATATATTCATATTTCACAGGAGGCTAAAAATGGAAGCAACAGAATCTAAAGGGAAACTTTCTGCTTATCGATTACAGGATCATGAGTTGGAAAAGGCACTGCTGTCCGGCGAGCATGCTGAGATTTTGGAGCAGTACCTTGGTGAATCGGAATATGATGAATTGCGACAACTTGCCCTTGATGCTTATAAGAAGGACGTTCGTGGCGGTCCCCGGGTGTTGATTCTCCCCGGCATCATGGGATCCAAGCTGGGACATCATGGAAAGATCTTTGACGATACACTATGGATCGATCCCTTTGAAATTGTCCTTGGCCATTTAGATGAATTGGCACTTGGAGATAAAACCGACAGGTTTGAGGCGTTGGGTGTGATCCTTTTTGCTTACCTCAAGCTGAAACTGTATCTGAAGATAAAAGGCTATGATGCTGATTTTCACCCCTTTGACTGGCGCAAGGATATCGGCGTGTTAGGCAAACAGCTGGCGGAGCGGCTAAAAAGCGAAGGCAACCGCAAGGTCAGCCTCGTGGCCCACAGCATGGGGGGGCTTGTGGCCCGCGGTGCCATGGGAAAGGGAGGGGATAATGTCGAGCGCCTGGTCATGCTGGGCACACCGAACCACGGTTCCTTTGTCCCTGTCCAGGCCCTCCGCGGCATCTATTCCATTGTCCGGAAATTAGCAGCCCTTGATCTGCGACACAGCGCGGAGGAACTGGCAGAGAAGGTATTCAGTACCTTTCCCGGCCTTTACCAGATGCTGCCGTGGTTTGATAAATTCAGCGAGCTTGATCTTTACGATGTAAAGAACTGGCCGCCCGACGGACCGCAGCCGCGAACGAACCTGCTCAAAAAAGCGCCGGAGACGCAGCAGTCATTATCCCAGGCGGATCACCGGTTTTTTCTCATTGCGGGTGTGAATCAGGAAACAATTACAGGCATCAGGCTTGAAGACAATGCCTTTATCTATGAACAATCATATAACGGTGACGGAACAGTGCCTCTTGATTTTGCCCTGTTAGCAGGTGCGACGACCTATTATGTTGAGGAATCCCATGGCAGCCTGCCCAATAACGGCAAAGTCGAACATGCTGTGGCGGATATACTCGCAAGAGGGAGCACCCAGGTATTGCCTGATCACTGGGAACCGTCCAGGAAGGAAGTGATCAGGATGCTGCATGAGGAAGATCTGCGCGTTCCAGCCTTTGATGGGCGAACGAGTGATGCCATCAGACCCAGTGAGATTCGGCGACTGATCGCGGAAGTGGCGGCGCCGGACATGAGGGAAACGGCTGAGGCGACGGAGACAATTCCTGACACACTGCCTTCAACCGGACGCGGTTATGCCCACGAATTTTCCCGTGTGGTGGTGGGCCGCCGGCGACAGTCTCGCATTGATATCCGTCTGGCCCTGGGTTCCATTACCGAAGTCGATTCGGCTGCATACGTTCTCGGTATGTTTCGTAATGTGGAGCCGTCCGGTCCGGCCAGTGCATTGAATGAGCGGCTTGGCGGGCTGATAACGGAATTTACCAGCAGGCGGATGATCACCGGTAATCTGGGTGAGGTTTTTTTGATGCCGGTCGGTCGTTATAATGTACAAGCCGATATGATCCTGATTGCCGGGCTCGGTTCCTTCGACCGTTTGAGCGATGAGGCCCTGCAGCTTTGTGCCGAGAATACGATTCGGACCTTTGTCCGCTCCAAGATAGATGAATTCGCCACAGTTCTTTTGGGTGCAGGTTCCGGTCTCGGTATTCAAAGGTCTCTGGCAAATCTTGTGACCGGTTTTTTCCGCGGTCTGCAGGATGCTGATGTGGATCGACGGTTTCGGCGTATCACAATCTGTGAATATGATCGAACGCGTTTTGAGGATATCAAGAGAGAACTCTATAGACTCGCAAGCACATCACTTTTCGATGACGTCGAAACCACCATTGATGAAAAGATCCTGCCTGCTCCCCTCGTGCCGGTACCTGGCGCCCGTCGCGTTTCCGTCGGCCCGGACCCGGTCTATCTGATCGTACGCAGAGAGAATGAGTCCGGGCAGATTGTCGGGTTCAGGTCCTCTATTTTGACCTCCGGGGAAAAGGCCACGGTCATTACAGGGGTTAAGGAAGTGACCAAAAAGAACCTTGATTCTCACCTGAACAAGGTCAAAGGACGCCAGTTCACCTTTAACAGGCTGGATGACTTCGGCGAACGACTGGCCGAACTGGTGCTGACACCTGAAATCATGGCGGTGCTGCCCAGCATGAAGGATCAACCCATGGTGGTGGTCCATGATGCACCTGGTTCCCGAATTCCATGGGAGACAATTCGGATAGACGGGTGGTCCCCGGCGATTTCCGGTGGACTCAGTCGCCGATATGCAGCTGATAATCTTTCAGTTGCAAAATGGCTTGAAAAGCGCCGATACGGTAAAACCCTGGATCTGCTGCTGGTGGTAAACCCCACCGGGGACCTGGATGGTGCTGAAAAAGAAGGGACGTGTATCCACGGATTATTCGACTCCCACTCACTGGTGAATATTACTGAATTGCGGGGAGCAGAGGCCTCGAAGCAGACACTGAAAAGGGCTTTTCAGTCAGGTAAATACGATGTAGTCCATTATGCCGGGCATGCCTATTTTGATGAACAGGAGCCGTCCCACAGTGGTATAGTGTGCCACGGAGGAGATGTGCTAAGCGGTGCTGAGCTTGCGGGACTCGGCAATTTGCCGGGCATGGTATTTTTCAACGCGTGTGAAGCAGGTCGCGTCAGGGGACGCGGAAATAAACCGGATATTGATATTAAAAAGCGTATCCAGCAGAACGTGGGACTTGCCGAGGCCTTTCTCCGTGGCGGCGTCGCAAATTATGTGGGAACCTACTGGTCGGTAGGAGATGCATCAGCAAAAAGATTTGCAGAGACCTTTTATCCCGCCTTGCTTGACGGTAAATCCATAAGCAGTGCTCTGCTATCCGCCCGCAAGTCCGTACTTGAGATCCGTTCGGTCGACTGGGCCGATTACATTCATTACGGCAGTCCGAATTTTATCATGAAATATTCGCAGATTGACATATTACGTCGTACCTAAGAAACCTTTTTTGCTGGAAACTTTTGCCCAGTCCATCCGCAAGGAGCTGGAGCGATAGTCCGGCTCCGGCACTCAGCCTCCGCGCCTTCGGCCTTGTGCAACGCCACCACCCTTCGGGCCAAAAAATCCATCGGCCGCCCGGCCGATGACCATCTCCGCAAAGCGTTTCAGGCCCCATCGCTTCAAAACCTTGCGATGGCCTTGCTCGCCTTGGTTTTAAGATAATGCTTAAAAATGCCTGTCGGACCAAATTAACGCGTTGAAAATCAATGAAATAAATGTTAAACGAGGGTTGTTTAGGCACTTATCGGGTTTTTTCTGCCAACATGTTGATAGAAATTGAGGTGTCAGGTTTCAGCAATTAAAAAATTTCAAATAGCAAATCACAAATACAAAATGGTTCGACAAGCTCACCACCACCCTGAGCCAGGTCGAAGGGCAATTCACAATGACCGAAATTCAAAATTCCAAACAATAGGCAAGAACAGAAAAAGACTCAGCTTAATCCAAAGGAAAAACGTAAATTGAAAAAAGAAAAGAAGAAATGAATGCCTGTATGGATTTAAATACACTTGGGTCGACCCAATATCGCGTCTCTCCAATTGGGATTGGCCTGGCAGCGCTCGGGCGGCCGGGCTATATCAACATTGGACACGTTGATGATCTGAAGGAAAACTACGATGTTGCGGCAATGGAGACCCGTGCACATGCAGTGCTCAATGCGGCTTATGAAAGTGGTGTGCGGTATTTTGACGCCGCTCGGTCTTATGGTCGTGCGGAGGAGTTCCTTGGCAACTGGTTAAGGAAGAGGGGTCTATCGCCAGAGGCGGTTGTTGTCGGTTCCAAATGGGGGTACACGTATACTGCTGACTGGAAGATTGATGCCGAAGCTCACGAAGTGAAGGAGCATTCGCTGGCTGTCTTACAGCGTCAACAGCGTGAGAGCCAATCGAAGCTGGGGTTGTACCTGGATCTCTATCAAATTCATTCGGCCACGATTGAAAGCGGTGTGCTTGAAAATAAGAAAGTTCTGGCTGAATTAGCACGACTCAAAAGTGAGGGGATAGCTATTGGCCTATCGGTGAGCGGCTCTCGGCAGCGGGAGGTGATCGGGCTGACCTCAAAATTAAAAATTGACGGGGTGCGTTTGTTCGACTGTGTGCAAGCCACGTGGAATCTACTGGAGAAGTCAGCAGGTGCAGCGCTGGCAAGGGCAAGAGATATGGGTATTGGGGTGGTCGTCAAGGAAGCGCTTGCCAATGGCCGGTTGACTGATCGGCACAGGGAACCGGCATTTGCACCCAAACTGGAAATATTGAAGCGTGAAGCGCAACGGTTGAGGACAACGGTTGATGGGCTGGCCCTGGCCGCTGTTCTTGCGCAACCGTGGGTGGATGTAGTGCTGAGCGGGGCAGCGACCATAGAACATATAAAGTCAAACTTGAGAGCCGTCGAGGTGCTGTGGGATGATGAAGCCGCATCGGAGCTATATGAACTGTCAGAAACGGAAGAGACCTACTGGAAGATTAGAAGTGAATTGGGATGGAACTAAAAAATGAAGACAGATAAATTTTCAATTTTGGGTTGCCCGACATCGCTCATTTGGTGCAAGTGGCAGAAGTCGGATCCCAAACCACGACCCTATTGCTAATGATTAAAATGGATAACATGTCAAAAATTGAGGCATTGATTGAGAAAGGCATTAAGATCAACCAACCCCACAGTGTTGAGATCAGCGATGAAGTCGATGTCGACCGGATCTCCGCCGATGGGGTTGTTATTTATGCGGGATGTAAAATTTTCGGCGCAGACACGCTGATTCTTCCGGGCGTAAAACTGGGATATGAAGCACCGGCTACCGTGGATAGTTGCCAGATCGGACCTGATGTTGAACTTAAGGGGGGGTATTTCAACCAATCAGTTTTCTTAGAAAAAGCCAGACTTGGCCTGGGATCCCATGTTCGGGAGGCCACCATTCTCGAAGAACAGGCCGGCATTGCCCACACAGTGGCGCTGAAACATACCATTCTTTTTCCCTTTGTCACATTGGGCAGTCTGATCAATTTTTGTGATTGTCTAATGGCCGGGGGCACCAGCCGAAAAAATCACAGCGAAGTCGGCAGCTCTTACATTCATTTTAATTTTACACCCGGCCAGGACAAAGCCACTGCCTCCTTAATCGGCGATGTGCCCAGGGGGGTGATGCTGAATCGAAAACCCATATTCCTCGGGGGCCAGGGGGGACTGGTGGGCCCGTGCCGGCTGAATTTCGGCATCACCGTGGCGGCCGGCACCATTGTCCGAAAAGATGAAATCAGAGAAGAGCGGCTGATTTTCGGCGGGGAAGGGAAGGGCGGCAGCGTTCCCTTTGCCCCGGGGAAATACCAGGGGAACAAAAGAATCATCAGAAACAACATCATCTATATCGGTAACCTGATTGCTTTGCAGCAGTGGTATCGACAGGTACGAACGCTGTTTATATCAAAAAGATTTCCTGAATCCCTAATGTGGGGGCTTAAGAAAAATATCCAGGCAGCCATCGGGGAACGCATTAAACGGCTGGAAGCGGTGTGCCTGAAAACGCCGGAAACCGGGCATCAGAAGTCGGAGATTTACCAACGCTGGCCCGAATTGAATGATTCTTTCCAAGTCTATCAGGAAAAAGAAGGGGATACGGGCCTTAGGGACAATTTCCTTAAAAGTGTTGCCAGGAGGATATCGACGACCGGCAAAGATTACATTACCGTCATCCAGGAACTTGCAGCAGAGGATTCAGAAAACGGTGTCCGATGGCTTCAGGGAATTGTTGACAGCGTTACGGCTGAAGCGCAAAGAATTGTTCCGTCTCTGTCCTAACCCAGATCCGCCGAAGGCAGTGAATCAAAAATGAAAAAATCTTTAAAATCAACGTTTGCGCCATAAGCAGCAAGATACTGGGTACTGGATACTTGATGCTGGATAAATAAGGATAGTTACCTTTTAGAATCCAGTATTTCGTGTGTTTCGTGTATTTCGTGGTAAAAAAAATAAAAACTATAAACTGGTAGCTTGGAAAAATAGCTGTAACTCTTTAACTGTCGCGGGATTGCATGAAAATTGGACACTGGGTCAAATTCAGGAATTAAGGAATTGAGGAATTTGGGAATTTGGGAATTGGAGGAATTCTGTCTATCTTAAATTATAGATTTTTCCTTCAATCCCTCAATTCCTCAATTTGGCGCTAATAGGCATAAATAATGTCCAAAAAAAAAGACCTGTTTTTCTAACATTTTACAAGATCTGTATTTAGACACTAAAAGGATTTTTATGGGAACGTTATTTGGAACAGACGGCATCCGCGGGCTGGCCAACGAATACCCGATGACAGTGGAGATGGCCGTGCGAGTAGGCAGGGCGGTTGCCACGGTTTTCAAGGGTCACAGCGGTAGCCCGAAAATCATTGTCGGCCGGGACACCCGGTGGTCCGGACATATGCTGGAGTCTGCGATTGTTGCCGGTATCTGCTCGGCGGGAGGTGATGCCTATCTGACCGGTGTGCTTCCCACCCCTGGCGTTGCCTTTACGGCATCTGCCGCCAAGGCTGGGGCCGGGATTGTGATTTCCGCCTCCCACAATCCCTTTTATGACAACGGAATTAAACTTTTTAAGGGAAATGGGTACAAGCTTTCCGATGAAAAAGAAGCTGAAATCGAAAAACTGGTATTGGATGATACCATCGCCGAGCGATCTCAAACTGTGCGTGAAACAGGCACGGTTATTAGCCAAAATGATGCCTCCGAGAATTATATTGCCTTTCTTAAAAGGTCCTTACCAGAGGATCTTTCGCTAAAAGGCTTAAAGATCGTACTGGATTGCGCCAATGGTGCGACTTTCCGGACAGCTCCGCAATTGTTTTCTGATCTCGGTGCCAAAGTTGCAGCGATAGGTGTTGATCCGGACGGCAAAAATATCAATCACCATTGCGGGTCCGAACATCCCGATGGCCTGATTCAAATGGTGTTGGAAACCAGGGCGGATATCGGTCTGGCGCTGGATGGAGATGGAGATCGGTTGATTGCCGTGGATGAAAAAGGCCAAATTTTATCCGGCGACCATATCCTGTTAATTTGCGCCAATCTGATAAAGCGCCAGGGGCGTTTAAAAAACCAATGCGTTGTCAGCACGGTGATGAGTAATATGGGGCTGAGCGTTGCGCTTAAAAAAATGGGAATACGCCATGAAAAGTCAAAAGTCGGTGACCGTTACGTAATGGAAAAAATGAATGCCTGCGGAGCGGTGATTGGGGGCGAGAATTCGGGCCATATGATATTTGCCGATCATCACACCACCGGAGACGGCAGCTTAACGGGCCTGAAACTGATCGAAGCCATGCGGGCGGAAAACAAACCCCTTTCGGAGTTAAGCAGGATGATGTCCCCCTATCCCCAGGTCCTGATCAATGTGAACGTTCACAGCAAGCCGGACATTGAATCCGTTCCGGCGATTGTCGATGCCATCAAATCGGTGGAATCCGAACTGGGAGACAGGGGCAGGGTGCTCGTGCGCTATTCCGGTACCCAGCCCATTTGCCGAATTATGGTGGAAGGTCCCAGTGAAGGTGATACTCAAAGATATTGCAAACAAATATCTGATATAATAATTAAAAATGTTGGAATTTAACGGTGGTGGAAATGGAGAATTGGGGAACCGGGAAAATATAGCTAATCGCTTTGTCCCCGGCTCACCGGTTGATTTTTACTTACGACCGCCAAAAATTCTCAGCAGCATCAGAAAGAGGTTGATAAAATCCAGATATAATTTCAGTGCACCTAAAATCGCGCCTTTTCTAACCGCGGCGGCCTCTAAACCATCCGGCTGATTCATGGCCATGGTTTTAAGGTATTGGGTATCATAAGCCGTCAGACCGACAAAAACGATGACGCCGATATAACTGATAATCATACTCATTGCAGAACTGCGGAAAAACATATTGACCACCGAAGCGATGATGATACCGATCAATCCCATGGTCATAAAACCGCCCATGGAAGTCAAATCCCGTTTGGTGGTCCATCCGTAAATACTGACGGTGACAAAGGTGGCCGCACAGATAAAAAATGTTGAAGTAATGGATGAAGCGGTATACACCAGAAAAATAAAGGACAGGGTGGCACCGTTCAGCGCGGAGTAAAGGACAAAAAGGGCTGTAGCAGTGGAGGCCTGCATTTTTTGGATCCTGGCGCTGATGATAAACACCAAAGCAAGTTCTGCGATAATCAGGCCGAAAAACAAAATGTTATTGCCGAAAATCAGCTGAATTAATTTAGGGGCTGTTTGCGACATAAAAAGCCACCAGGCCGGTGAGTCCCAAACCGATGGCCATCCAGTTATAGACGCTGCGAATAAATTCATTGACCCGGGTCTGGACTTGAGTCTGCTTCAGGGGTACGGATTCCATTGTTTCCTCCTGCATGAAGTTAAATGATTAAATTGAGAGTAGGCGTTCACGGGTTCAAAGGTTCAGGGGTTCAAGGTTGCATCCTCGTCCCTGGACTGCATTTGGGATGCGTATTTACGACAAAAGCGTCAGCTTCGTCAGGCCCAATCCAAAAATTTTAGATATTTTAGGCAATTTAGATCACTTTAGGCATTCGTTTATGCTGATAATATAACACAATCATCGCTTTTTTCAAGATCCCAATAGTTAATTGAGTTGATTAGGTTAATTGAGTTTATTAAGTTGACTGAGTTGATTAGGCACTTAGGGGCCTTCATCTAACAACATGTTGTAAGAAACCTAAGCCAGAGTGAATAATTAAGCAATTCTTTATTCATTTCCGGCATGTCCGGGTTGGGTTTTGGGTTATCGAGAAAAAAAATGAAACCGGAACAAATTTACCAGGAGCTTAAAGATCTGGCAGAAAAGCTTGCGATCACCGTTTCCGAGCAAAATCTTCGAATTGCCGGCCTAAAGGTGAAAAGCGGTTTGTGCAAGGTCAAGGGCAAGAACCTGTTTATCATGGATAAACATAAATCCATCCACAAAAAAATTGACATTCTGGCGTCTCTACTGGCAAAATTCCCTCATGAAGACCTTTATATAATGCCGGCAATTCGTGAAATTTTGGAAAAGAAGGGCATACAAAATGTAAAAACGTAGAGATTGCTTGATCCGAACTAAAAGTTTACATAATATATCTTATCAGACGTTGTGAAAATTCCAGATATGTACAGAGAAAACCAACCCATGCAATCCAATGAGGCCGGCAGTCGGAAAAATATTTATACGGTTTCCGAAATCAACGCGAATGTTAAAAGTTTAATTGAAGAAAACTTCCCCTTTGTCTGGATTTTTGGAGAAATTTCAAATTTCCGCATTCCGGCTTCAGGCCATTATTATTTTACGTTAAAAGATGATTCATCCCAAATCAGCACCGTGATGTTTCGTGGACAGCAACGAAATCTGAAATTTGAGCCCGAAGACGGGTTGAATATCACCGGTATGGGCCGAATCAGTGTCTATGAACCCCGTGGCACCTATCAGATTATCCTGGAATATCTGGAACCTTCAGGCGCCGGCGCTTTGCAGATTGCTTTTGAAAAGCTTAAAAAACGTCTGGCCGCCGAAGGCTTTTTTGATGAAGGCCACAAAAAACCCTTGCCATTTTTACCAAATAATATCAGTATTATAACATCACCATCGGGTGCGGTTGTTCACGACATTCTGCAAATAATCAACCGCCGTTTCCCCAATGTATCCATCCAGATCATTCCGGTTAAAGTCCAGGGTGAAGGTGCGGCCGAGCAGATTGTTGCCGCTGTGGAGTGGCTGAATATTGCTAAAGAGGCTGATGTGGCTATTTTAGCCCGGGGCGGCGGATCCCTGGAAGATTTACAGGCTTTCAATTCGGAGCCTGTGGCCAGGGCAATTTTTGCATCCGGCATTCCAATCATTTCAGCGGTAGGTCATGAAACCGATTACACGATTTCTGATTTTGTGGCCGATCTGCGAGCACCCACACCTTCGGCAGCCGCCGAACTGGTTGTCCCTGAGAAATCCGAACTTGAACTGCGGCGAAAAGACATCCGCATGCTTTTGCAAATTAGAATAAATCATTATTTCAAATATTTAAAACAAAAGCTGAATGAACAAACAAACCGGCTGATCGATCCCAGGCGAAAACTTGAAGATTCATGCCTGAAAGTGGACGATCTCACAGCGCGTTTAACCCGGGTTCTGTTCCATCAGATCCTGCGCGAACGTAAACACCACGACTTTTGGGATGACAGGCTTCACGCCAATAACCCGATTCATTTATTCAAAAATATTAAAATACAACTTGAACAAAATTATAACAACCTCCGTAAATCATTAGAGATATATAATAAATCACATCAAATCAAAATTCGAGAACTGACGGCAAAGCTGCAGGCCCTGAGCCCCGAGGCCATCCTTGCGCGGGGATACAGTATTACCCGCACCATCCCCGGAAATACCGTTGTAAAAGACCCTGAGACGGTGTCGTTGAATCAGGAACTGGAAGTCATGGTGGCCCTGGGCCGGCTCTATTGTCGCGTAAAAGGAAAATCAACCGATGGCTAAAAAGACTTTTGAGACGGCAATGAAACAACTTGAGCAAATTGTTCAAGACCTGGAAACCGGTGATATGCCCCTGGAAAAGGCAATCAAAAAATTCGAAGAAGGGATACAAATTTCAAAATTTTGTTCGGAAAAATTGGACGAATCCGAAAAAAGAATTACACTTTTGATGCGGGATTCCGATGGGAAAAAAGTATCCGAGGTACCTTTTGTAACCGAAAACGAGATCTCCGAGAAAAACCGGTGACGACTGAAGAAACCGTTGCCAAGCGACGGAACGAGTTGAGGATATCGAGATATGGCCCCTGTTCCCTTAAAAATCAAGAAAATTCCAAGTATCAAAATATAAATCTCAAAAAAAATTGTATTTTTGATATTGTTTGTGATTTGAGTATTGTAATTTGGAATTTTAGTGCCGTATCCAAGAAAGCGAATCCCTTCCTTCTGAATCAGTTGGAGTCGACTTTGGCGTTGCTCTGCCCCTGTTCTGGAAACCTGCATTCAGGGTCAGCGAAAAAACAATTGACTTTTAAACGGTGAACGCTGGGCTATTTGACGATTACAGGATGATGGTTTATGTTTGATCTAAGTGCTTATATAAAAAATAAAAATCAGCAAATTAACGTTGCACTTGAGAAAATATTGCACGATTCACAACCTTCCGAACCGATTGTCCAAGCCATGAAATATTCGTTGATGGCCGACGGCAAACGGATTCGTCCTGTTTTATGCCTTGCGGCAGCCGAAGCCGTTGGCGGAAAACCGCAGACGGTATTGCCGGCGGCCTGTGCCCTGGAAATTGTCCACACCTACTCCCTCATTCACGATGATTTGCCCGCCATGGACAATGACGATCTGCGCCGGGGAAAACCCACCTGTCACGTCGCCTTTGACGAGGCTACCGCCATTCTGGCGGGGGATGCATTGCTGACCCTTGCCTTTCAGGTGCTTTCGTCGGTTCAATTTACCTGTGAAAGTCAATCTTCCGGTTGGCTGAAGGTCATTCATATCATTTCCACCGCTGCCGGTTATCAGGGATGATCCGGGGACAGATGCTGGACATGGCTTCCGAAGGGCAGCATCTTACGGTTGATGAACTTAAGTCCATGCACGCCTTGAAAACAGGGGCACTTATCGAGGCATCTTTGGTGTGCGGTGCATTGCTGGCAGATGCCCGAAAACACCAATTGGAAATCCTGCAAACCTACGCGCAAAACATCGGCCTTGCATTTCAGGTTACAGACGATATCTTGAATGTCGAAGGCAACCCGAAAGAAATGGGAAAGGCCGTCGGTACCGACCAATTACGCGAGAAAAGCACCTACCCTGCCATCCTGGGCTTAGAAACATCCAGACAATTTGCAAAAAATCTTGTGGAAAAGGCATTGCAGGCGCTTGAAGTTTTTGATAAAAAGGCAGAGCCGCTGCGTGGGCTGGCAACATACATCATAGACAGAAAACGATAGTTTCTTATTTGTAGACTTTGTATTTATGGCACAAACGTCAATTTTAAAAATTTTTTCATTTTTGGTTCCGGCTTATCCGGGTTAGGAACTATGGAGTTCAATTGCGTTGAGCTTTTTAGAAAAAATCAATTCTCCTGCTGACTTAAAAAAACTTTCAAGAAAAGAACTTCCGATTCTAGCTGGAGAAATTCGCCAAGTCATTGTTGGGGTTGTATCGAAAAACGGCGGACATCTGGCCTCAAGTCTCGGTGCGGTTGAACTGACCATCGCCATTCATTATGTTTTTGACACTCCGAAGGATAAGCTTATCTGGGATGTCGGGCACCAGGCCTATGCCCATAAATTATTGACGGGCCGTCGCGATCAATTCCATTCTCTTCGTCAGTATAAAGGCATATCCGGTTTTACGCGCATGAAAGAAAGCCCCTATGACACCTTTTCCACCGGGCACAGTTCCACCTCCATATCGGCGGGCCTGGGAGTGGCCCATGCCAAGCATTTAAAGAAGGAGCAATCAAAAGTGATTGCCGTCATCGGCGATGGGTCCATGACGGCCGGTATTGCCCTCGAAGGACTCAATCAAGCCGGTGATAAATTTAAAAATACGCAAATCATCGTGATCTTAAATGACAACGATATGTCCATATCCCACAATGTCGGCGCCCTCTCCTCCTTCCTAAGCCGAAAGTTTTCCTCCAAGAGGCTCCAGGAAGCCAGAAAAGACTTTGGGGACTTTCTGAAATCTTTGCCTAAAATCGGAGACGATATTTATCAAATTGCTAAACGGACCGAGGAATCCTTCAAAACCTTCACCACGCCGGGAATGCTGTTTGAGGCCTTCGATTTCGAATACTTTGGCCCAATCAACGGGCATAGATTAAATCATCTGATTGATATCCTGAACAATGTAAAATATTTGAATGAACCGGTCCTGCTCCATGTGACCACTCAAAAAGGAAAGGGATACCCCCCGGCAGAAAAAAACCCGGTCTATTTTCATGGATGCGGTTGTTTTGAGATAGAAACCGGGCATTGCATTGATCCCAAGAACCCCGTTGCCTCATACACGGAGTTTTTTGGTCGATCCATGGTCCGGATGGCGAAAGAAGACAAACGCATCGTTGCAGTAACCGCTGCCATGCCTGAAGGAACCGGGTTGACCGAATTTGCACGGAGATATCCAGATCGATTTTTCGATGTCGGCATCGCTGAACAACACGGTGTTACCTTTGCGGCCGGCCTGGCCACCGAAGGAATGAAACCGGTCATTGCTATCTATTCTACATTCCTGCAGCGGGCCTATGATCAGGTTTTGCATGATGTGTGTTTGGAGCGACTGCCGGTAATTTTTGCCATCGATCGAGGGGGCATTGTCGGCGAAGATGGGTCCACCCATCACGGACTTTTTGACTTTTCCTTCCTCAGGAGTCTACCCAACATGGTGGTGATGGCTCCCGCAGACGAAAATGAATTGTGCCGCATGCTTGCCACAGCGCTAAATTACGACGGCCCCATTGCGTTTCGCTACCCCCGCGGAGCCGGGACCGGTGTTCCATTGGACGAAAAAATACGAACGCTGCCCATCGGAAAAGGGAAAGTTCTGGAAAAAGGGAGCGATGTCCTGATCTTGGCAATCGGCAGGCCGGTTGCCGACGCTCTGGAAGCCCACACAATTTTACTTGAACAGGGTATTTCAGCCACTGTCGTCAACTGCAGGTTCGTCAAACCTTTGGATGTGGATTTGATTTGCTCTCTAGCCGAAAAAATCCCGCGAATTATCACTGTTGAAGAAAATGTGCTCCAGGGCGGATTCGGCAGTGCAATACTCGAAACATTGAGTGAACGCGATATCACCGGCTTTCATATGGTGCGTATCGGTATCGCGGATGTTTTTGTCGAACACGGGCCTCAGAAAGTGTTGAGATCCGCGTACGGCATTGATGTTCCGGATATCGTGAGGGCGGCCCGGCGATTGATGGAAGCTGATAATGTCGGGCCTGAGTAAATTTCAGGTGTCGGGTGTCAGGTGTCAGTGACGCCGAAGCGGCCAGTTTGATCGAAAAAGAAACTATAGAAAAGAGAATATCGAATAATGAATATCGAATATCGAAGGAAGGAATTCTATCGATTTTTATTAATTCAAAAGACAGAGCGCAGCGATTCCATCCTTCATGATTCTGCGGTTCGATATTCGATATTCTGCGGTTCGCTGTTTAATCCAACCACCGCTGGCCTGAAAAACGGCCAGTTTAATTAACAAGAAACCGTGCCATTTTGGTGTAGTTTCATACGAACTACATGGTATAGGGTCTGCTGCTAATCTGACCTCTGTCATCTGTCTTCTGTACTCTGAAACCGGGAACTGTCCGACTTGGCGACAAACAGACAAAGACTGGACTTGCTGCTCGTTGAAAGACGCGTGGCCCCGAGTCGTCAGCGAGCCCGTGCCATGATCATGGCCGGCAAAGTTCTGGTGAATAACCAGCCGGTGGACAAAGCGGGATTTTTGGTTTCGGCAACCGACAGCATTGTGTTGAAGGAAAAGGATATCCCCTATGTCAGCCGGGGCGGTTTAAAGCTTGAAGGGGCCTTGCAGGCCCTGGAATTGAATCCGGAAGGCTGTCTTTGCCTGGATGTGGGTGCCTCCACCGGAGGATTTACCGACTGCCTGCTGCAACATGGCGCCTCTCGTGTTTATGCGGTTGATGTCGGTTACGGACAATTGGCCTGGAAATTGAGACAGGATTCCCGGGTGGTGGTTATCGAGCGTACCAATATTCGATATATGTCGGCCGAAATGATCCCCGAACCGGTTGATCTTGTGACCATCGATGTGTCCTTTATTTCCTTAAAGATTGTCGTTCCTGCCGTCACTGCTTTTATGGGTAAAGATGCCCGGATCCTGGCACTGATAAAGCCCCAGTTTGAAGTCGGCAGGAACCAGGTCGGGAAAGGTGGGGTGGTCAGAGATGCGAAGCTTCACAAGGGGGTGATCGAAAACTTATCTGCTTTTTTTCAGGCCGGGGGTTTATCATGGGGGCGGGTCCTACCGTCGCCAATTCTTGGGCCGAAAGGAAATCGTGAATTTTTTATCCTCCTGGGGCTACAGACCTCGTAATTTGCTATGAAAACAGTTCTTTTTTCATGCAATCCCACGACAGTTAAAAAGTCACAGCTATTTTTCCCAAGCTTAATGAAGAGGTCAGGACTTCATCCGGATTTGACCTGATTTTGGGCTTGCTTTTTTTCAGTTTAACAGTTAAGGATGTTAGCTTAAATATTTGCCAAGCACAGCAATAAATCAAAGCGAGAACTCAGGGGCTTTGCCCCAATTGGCCTCCGGTCTCTCCGAGCTGTAGGCTCGCTCTACGAGCCGGAAGCCGTAGGGTAGCGCTTACGCCCCGGAGGGAATGATGGCCTCCGGCTCCGCTTCCAGCCCGTAAGGCTTACAGGCCGGAGGGTAGAGCCTGCGGTTCGGAGAGAACAATGGAATCTTGGTTCGATACATTTAATTAAGAGAGGAGCTTAAATGAGCGAAAAAATTGAAGGTTTGAGAAACATTGCTCTGGTCGCCCATTCCGGAGCCGGAAAAACTTCTCTTGCGGAAGCCATGTTGTATGACAGTGGAACCATCAAACGGCTGGGCCGGGTGGAAGACGGCAACACAGCCATGGACTTTGAGCCCGAAGAGCTCAGAAGAATGTCGAGCATCAACTCCGGTTTTCATCAATATGACTGGAAAAACCACACCATCAACATCATCGACACTCCCGGCGATCAAAATTTTTTTTCTGATACCCGCAGTTGTCTTCAAGCGGCCGATGGCGTTGTCGTGGTCATCGATGTGGTGGACGGGATAAAAGTTCAAACCGAGCAAGCCTGGGATTTTGCGGCAGAATTTGACCAGCCGTGTGTTATATTTATCAACAAGCTTGATAGGGAACGAGCTGACTTTCTCCGTGCCTTTCAAGAGGCCGGTGAAATCTTTAAACCCAAACCGATAATCCTTCAGCTTCCCATCGGAACTGAGGCCGAATTTAAAGGCGTTGTCGACTTGATCAGCGGCAAAGCCTTTGAGTACGATGAAAACGGCAAAGCGCGAAAAATCGAAATTCCGGCTGATATGCAGGAAACGGTCGAAAATGAAATGGAAAATCTAATTGAAAATATTGCCGAGGCCGATGATGAACTGGTCGAGCGCTATCTGGAGGGAGAAGCGCTGACCCAGCAGGAATTGGCGGCAGCCTTGAGAAAAGGTACCCTGGCCCGCATCTTTGTGCCTGTGGTGTGTGGATCCGCCACCCGCAATATCGGAATCGATCTGTTGATGGATTTGATCGTCGATGCCCTGCCCTCCCCCATGGATCGCAGTGCGAAGACCGGGATTGACTTTGCCACCGGAAAAGAAGTTGAACGAACGCCGGATCCCGAGGCACCTTTTTCCGGATTTGTAGTCAAAACCCTTGCAGATCCCTATGCCGGGCGCTTGACGATTTTCAAGGTGGTTTCCGGAACACTTGGGACCGACGGCACATTCTATAATGCAAACAAAGAAACAAAAGAACGCTTCAATCAACTATTAACCGTCATCGGAAAGGAACAAAAGCCTGCAAGCGGTGCCGGCCCCGGTTCTATAGTTGCCGTGGCAAAACTCAAAAAAACCGTCACCGGTGATACGCTTTGTGATGACGCCAACAAAATTGTCTATCAATGTGTCGAACCCCTTCCTTCACTGATTTCATTTGCCATCGAAGCGAAGGCCAAGGGAGAAGAAGATAAGGTCGTTTTATCGTTGAACAAACTGCTGGAAGAGGACCCGGCGTTAAAATTGGATCGTAATTCTGAAACCAAAGAGATCCTGTTATCGGGTTTGGGTCAGATTCATGTCGAAACAATCATCGAAAAGCTTAAAAGAAAATTTAGCGTCGAAGCCGTACTGAAAACCCCGAAAGTCCCCTATAGAGGGACCATCAAAAAGAAGGTCAGAGTCCAGGGAAAACACAAAAAGCAAACCGGTGGGCATGGTCAGTATGGTGACTGCTGGATCCAGTTGGAACCGCTGCCTCGAGGACGGGGTTTTGAGTTTGTCGATGCCATCGTCGGCGGCGTTATTCCTAAAACATATATTCCCGCTGTTGAAAAAGGCATCATCGAATCCGCTCAAAAAGGCGTCCTGGGCGGTTTTCTCTGCGTCGACTTCAGGGCGACCCTTGACTACGGGTCTTTTCATGCCGTGGATTCATCTGAGATGGCTTTCAAACTTGCGGGTTCCCTCGCTTTTAGAAAGGCCTGTGAAGAAGCGCAACCCGTTTTGCTGGAACCCATCATGAGTGTGACCATAACAACCCCGGATGATTATATGGGAGATATTATGGGGGACCTCAACGGCAGACGCGGCAAAGTTCTTGGCATGGACAACGCCGGAAAGAACCAGGTCATCAAAGCCAATGTGCCGATGGCGGAGTTTTTGACCTATGCTCCGGATCTCAGATCCATGACGGGCGGCCGTGGGATGTATACCATGGAGTTTTCGCATTATGATGAGGTGCCTGCTCAGATCACCGAAAAAATCGTGGAAGAGGCAAATAAAAAGAAAGCCTGAAAACAAGTGCCTAAATTGCCTAAAATTAAAAATGCCTAAAGTTAGAAAAAAAAATGATCTAAAATTTAAAATGAACTAAAATGAGCTAAAGTTGTGGTATTCTGTCAATTTTATAAAAACAGATAGAGCGTAGCGTTTCATTAATCTTAGGCATTTTAGGCAATTTAGATCACTTTAGGCATTTTTTATTCTTTCACTCATAGCTCCAAAATTCTTTGATGCATTTTTTTGCCGGAGCGTAACCGGCGTGGAAGGCATCCCATTTTGTGGAAAATGTGATCCTGTTTTTCCATTTGATGCTTTTGGCATATGGACACGCGGTCCCGGTGAAACCGCCTGGATCTTTGATTTCCGATATACTTGCCTTTTTCTTCTCTCCAGTTGTGCCACAGCCCCTTTTTGGGCTTTCATGGCATCCTGCTGTGCTTTCAGCAGGCGGTTATCGTATTTCAGGTTGGGCCTGCGGTACAAATAAAAAGCCAGCCCGTTTTCCAGCAGACGTTCGTTTAAAAAGGAACCATCCGGCAGGAAGACGTACGCCAGCAGCCGTCCGAATCGATCATGACGCTCCCGGTCGAATTCAAGGCGTATCTTTTGGGATAAAACCAGTTTTTTATTAAATGATCTGGCTTCATAACCAAAAGGTTGCGCTTTTTGATTCTCATAATCGATTTCAGGGGTATTGATACCGATGTATCGTACCCGCTGCCCGTTGGTTAACACAATGGTGTCTCCATCATTTACCCACTTTACCCTATACCAAGTTTGAGCGTCTGAATATCCTGCAGTCATGAGTAAGAAGCATATGACCGACAGCATGAAACGAAGGTAGCTGTGGAATGGCGAATGACGAATGACGAGTGTCGAATTAAGGTGTTCTATCATTAGCTAATTGTTTGGAATTTTGAATTTCGGTCATTGTGATTTGTTTGGTATTTGTGATTTGTTATTTGAAATTTATTAATTGCCGACACCCGAACACTGACACCTGACACCTTCAGCCTCTGACAACATATTTTCAGATAAAACCTGATAAACGCCTAGCCGCTTTCGAGGTTGCAATGTCTGACTGCCTGTTCGTCCAGCAATTTTGAAAGACCGCCCCGCTCAGATGCAACATATCCCAGAGTTTTTTGCCATACTTCATCATCTTCCATGCAAAAATAGATAAATGTGCGGGGGGCATGGGCGCGAATGCAGGCGATGATTTTTTGATAAATCTCAATTCTCAAAGGCTTAAAATATCGCATTTTTCCATCGAGGCCCGTGATAAATTCTCCGTAGATAATGTTGGATTCAGGAAAGCGTTTCTGAATAAGCGGCTTGAGTGCCGGCATAAAGCGAAAGGTGCCCAGGCTGATCCAAACAATACTATCCGGTGAAACATAAGTGAATATCTGTTCGACAACACGTTCGTAGTCTGCTTCGCAGCCATCATAGATCACAATAGGATCGAAATGGAAAGCCAGCGGGTAACCCCAGGATTCGCATTTGGCCGCTGCTTTTAACCTGGCCGAGAGGGATGCCGTCTGTCGTTCTTCCCCGGAAATAATCCGGGAGGTATTGACCGACCAGGCCATGATGGTTTTGCGATTGTGCGACAGTTGTTCAAGCCTGTCAATAGCCGTGGTTTTTGTTTTCAGTTCCAGGACGGCGGATTTTTGTGCTGCAAAAGCCGGAACCAGTCGTTTTGAAAGATCGGTCCACATTTCCCAGATTAAACTGTCGGTAAATTCACCGGTTCCCAGTCGACGTATTTTATTCTCTGCAAAAATTGCTTCCAATTCTTTAAAAAGATCATTGTGATTGACGAAATACTGAAGTACGGGTGGATGGAAATAGGACTGCAGAATGCAGTAAGTGCAGTCCATGTGGCAGAAAGTCCCGATGTGCAGAATTTGATAACCGCAGCATGTATATGAACGGGTGCCCGGGCAGTTCTTGATAAAAGCGCCTCTGTTATAGGTAAGAAACAGCACTGTTTTACCCTTTTTGACGGGATCAGTGCCGGTCGAAACACTATTGTAAACCTCTCGGGGGTCCGAAACGATTTCGCACGGCAGGTCCAGACGTCGTGAGATGGCACCTACCTGGGGAAAATCGGCAATCTTCCGGTCGACATAGAGCTTTTGAATGGCCATGGATAGTATATCTGTAAGTGTCAGGTTTCGGGTGTCAGGGAATTAAGGTGCAAACTCCTTATTCGAAACATTTATTTAGACAGGATTTACCCGGCTTCGCTTAGTAAGCTATGCTATGCCGGGGCGCGCAGGATTATCAGGATTTATTTTGGACTCCTATTTCTCTATCCTGTCCATCCCGCCTGCCAGGGCGAAGCTTTTTCACGAAGCCTGGTTGATCCTGTCAGAAAAAGATAGCTTCGCTTTGCTCAGTCATTTTTTTAAATCGACAGAATTCATTTGTTTTTAGAGGGAGAGATGTTGGGGTCAACGGGTTATTCCGCGGGAAAATATTTCGAAGGCCACATCAAGGGTTTGCTTCAAGAAGTCTTTTTCGTTATCAATCATGCGTTTGCTTTCTTCCCATAGAATAACACCGGTGAACAGGGACCATACAATATCGGCAATGGCGGTAGGATGGTAGTTGACAAAAATATCTTGACCGCTATCATCTTTAAATATTTCGGCCAGGATGGTCAGTGAATTGCGAGATAGTTCCGTGATGTTTTCAAGCAGCGACGATGATAAGTTTTTAAGAGTTTCACTGGATTGGAGGTGGAACATATTGATCAGTATCATGGGGTCAAACTGGTAAACATCGAACAGGGCCTCTTTGATGGCTGCAACTTTTTGCCGGGGTTCAATGTCTTTTTCCTTTTTGACATCTTCCAGCCTGATATTTAGATACTGCAGTATTCGAAGAGACAACGAGGCGTATAGTTCATCTTTATTTTTAAAATAGAGGTAGAGGGTTCCGGGACTTAGCTCGGCTTCCCTGGCAATGTCTTCCATGGTAGATTTGGAATACCCTTTTTCAGAAAATACCCGCTTGGCAGCCACGATAATCTGTTGGCGTCTTCTTTCGCGTTCTCGCTGTTTTCTTTCCTGGATTCCCATAATCTTATGAAGTCAATTTATTTCATTGTTTTAACTATAATCGATAGATCATCTTTGTCAAGTAATAATTATTCAATTTATTATGAATTGATATATTATTATTGTCTTAATGTCACACTCGCTTCATACTGCCTGATCCGGATGATGATCTTTACGTTCCAGTATTTTTTTGAAATCGGGCTGTTGAATTATTTTATTCAATCTGGTTTGAAGGGTTTTGAGGTGCTCAAGATTGGTAAATGTCAGATTCAACCCGTAGGTAGTGGCCTCAAATTCCTTGGGAGGGGTTAATTTGATGTCATTGCCCAGGCTGAGATTTTTGCGATGGGCCTCAAATTTTTTTTCCGCCTCGGCGATTCTGGGATATCTGCGTTGCCGTAAATAAGAGCGTAATTTGCGACTTTTTTGGCCTCGATCAAGATCCCGGTGGGTTATAATTTCAATGAAACATTTGTCTTCCATTACCTCTTGCATCGAAAGACCCTCCCGTCGTGCAATTTCTTTGACCCGGGTAACGATTTCTTTTTGTTTGTTGAGTCCTATTTTCAACTGATCAAATAAACGGGTAAAGGCAATTGCGCAGTCAGCTTCCAACGATTCCAGTTCCTTGGCCATCGCGAGCGAAATTGTATCGGCCAGGATACTGCTTTGGATAGGCCTTGGAAGAAGACTGAGGCTTTTGATTTTGTCGATGATCGAGGGATTGTCGGGTAGTCCAAGGCTTGATGCCGATTCTGCCAAATGCCTGGTGTTGGTAATAAATAATGAAAGTTTCTGAAGACAGCGGGATGTTTCTATGAGATTCAGAGATCTTTGGAGTGCATTTTCGGCAATAGCCAAGCGCAGGCAAGCGAGAGCGCCTGCTTCCGGTTTCAGGATGCGTGCGGTGATTTCATTCCAATCCAGTTTCAGGCAGGCGGCAATACGGCGAAAACCGCTGACAATGATAAAATCGGAATTCTTTTTGATCAGCAAAGGCGGCGTTATGAGACCATCGTACTGAATGGATTCCAATAAATCATTGACATCTGTCCGGGTGGTTATGCGAAAGGTGTCATCCTGAAAATTTATTCGAGCCAATGCTATCGACCGAAACTGATCTGATTGAATTCCACAAATATTCAATTTTCACTTTTCAATATTCAATTGATAGCCCGTAACTGTCGCCGGTGAGCTGAGTGAGCGCTTCCAGATATTTTTTCCGTGTGTTTTGAATGATATCTTCCGGTAGCGAAGGAGCGGGCGGTTGTTTGTTCCATTTGACGGACAGCAGATGGTCTCTAACATATTGCTTGTCAAAGCTTTGTTGCGAACCGCCGGGTTGATAGGTAGCCTTGGGCCAGAACCTGGATGAATCCGGCGTCAGTACTTCATCGATGAGAATGAGTTTGTCTCCCAAAAGGCCGAACTCAAATTTGGTGTCGGCAATAATGATTTTCCTCTCAGCGGCCATTTCAGAGCCTTTTTTGTAGATGGCAAGGCTCAGATCTCTTGCCTTTGAGGCCAGGTCTTTTCCGATTCTTTTTTCTGCTTCTGCAAAATCGATATTGATATCATGGGCCCCGAGTTCTTCCTTTGTCGAGGGAGTAAAAATCGGTTCGGGTAATTTATCCGATTCCCGCAAAGCCTCAGGCAGAGGAATCCCGCAAACACTGCCTGTTTCCTGATAGGATTTCCATCCGGATCCGGATATATAGCCTCTGACTACACACTCAATCGACAAAGGTTCTGTTTTTTTCACCAGCATGCTGCGGCCGCGCAAGGTTTCCGAATAGGGCCGGCAGACAGCAGGATAATCATCTGTATTTGCTGATACCACATGATTTTCGATGATCGGTTTCAGTATTTCAAACCAGTAAAGAGAAATCCGGGTTAGAATGATCCCCTTATCCGGAACAGGGTCCGGCATGACCACATCAAATGCGGAAATCCGATCGGTGGCCACCATTAAAAGGTTTTCTCCAAGATCGTAGATATCTCTGACCTTTCCCCGCTTGATCAGGTTTAAATCCTGAAAGTTCGTTTCGCTGACAGGTGTTTTCATTAATGATCGCTTTCCCCGGTTGATTTATTCCGGAATTCATTCTTGTTGATAAAATTTTGTAAAAGACGGACGGAATCCTGCTCCGGTTCAAGAAACTCGATCCCCACTTGGAATTCACCCGTTTCCTTTGATCGGGCATGAATGGGTTTTCCCTTTATTTCCAGCAGGTCTTCTTCCAGAGCGATCGTCAACAGTACCAAATATACCGACTCTATCGGGAAATGAGTCTCAAGCAAAATCCCCGACTCGGATATGTTTAGCGTTCTGCCCATTCCCTGCTTGACGATATTGTTGTTCTCATCAAGGCAGATATACGACAGGTTGAGTGACAGGATACGCGGGTGTTTTCTTTTGTTTTCAGAGGTCATGGCATTTAGTTCCCAAGTGGGCTGTTGAATGTTTTCAATCCATGCGGCAAAAAAAAATGCCGCATTCTCCCGCCGCAGCGGGATAAAAATCGCGATATAACATCACTTCGAATCAGCGGCAAACACTTTTTTATAAAAATTACATGCAATCAGCGTGGTAACGGAAATGCTGGTTGACAGATGCGTTAATATATTTTTTAAAGTTGATGAAAGTTTGTCATGTTCTCTTTGGAGTTCTTGCGGGTCTATGGGGCTTAATTTAAGATCCGGCGATGCAAACACGGATGCCGAATAAGGCTCATGTCCCAGGTCCAGAAAGGGAATGTGTCCGAAATAATCACCTTTTTGCAGACAAGCGATCGGTACAACACCGGCATCGGTCTCCCGTGCGACATATGCCTGCCCGGAACGGACACGGAACAAACGTTTTTCAGCTTGTCCCTGCTTGATGAGGATTTTCTTTCCTTTAACAAAATCGATAATTTTTTTATCTTCGGCATAGATATCGATGGCCATTTGGGTGGCCTGTTTCATTCTTTCATCGAGGCCTCCGACAAATTCCCTGTAATCAAGGGATAAATTGGATAGTTCACTCGTCATCAGCTGTGAATCCAGCATTCCGAGCTGAACGTTTCCAACTGCGGTAACCGTCGCACTGCGAACATTATCCCCTTTTAATAACGCTGTAACGCTGCCCAAAAAGGCACCATCGCCGATTCTGAGAATTTTTAGAGTGCCTTTGGGCGTTTCCCTGGAAATATCGACAACACCCTCCAGGATTACCCAAATCCAGTTTCCATGATTGCCTTCCTGCACGATTTCATCGCCATCGTAAAAGCCTTCTTCATCGACCACATAGGAATAGTCAACCAAAGGGCCCTTGATTAAGGGCAGTGATCCTGACCTGGCAACCGCAGGCTCAGTCCCGGATTCAACGGCAGCCGGTCCAAGAACTTCCACCTGCCCCTCGTCCAGTAACCTCAGACCATTCAGGATAATTTCCATGCGGCTCTGGGTAATGACCTTTTGACAGGTAATATCTTCCTGGATGAATTCGAACTGCCCATCTATCCAGCCAAACAGGGAGAATAGCGCATCAAGTCCTGTTTTGGCGCCGCCGTTGGTGGCATCTATCGGGTTGCCGTTATCGATGTAAATCACGCCCGGCTGGGAAGCATAATTGCTAGTGATATAAAGTGTGCCGGTGCCGCCGGTCGTGCCAAGCAGCTGTATTAGCTCACCTAGATTTAGAAAACTTAAATTGCCTGCAAAGGCTGTATTGCCGGCCATATTTAAAATTTAACCGCTTAAATTCAGTTCTTTTTGAATTGATTTTAATAATAATTTCAGACAAGCATTGAGTGTTTTTCCGACGCCGGTGCCTGTTAATGCACTACCCGGAAAACAGGGAACCTTTAGCTGTCTATTCAAATCATGCTGCATTTTCTCGAGAGGCATCAGTGCAATATTGGCATCACTGAGGTCTCTTTTGTTGAATTGCATGACCAAAGGCATTTTAAAAATACTTAAATTGTACTCTTTTAAGTTCTGGTGCAGGTCTTTTAGCGCGAGCATATTTTTTTCACGCCGCACTTCAAGAGAATCCGCGACAAAAACAATACCGTCCGCTCCCCTGATGACCAGCTTTCGCGTCGATTCATAGCGAACCTGTCCGGGTACGGTATACAACTGAACCCGAACATCACAGCCCTTAAGTTTCCCGAGCTCTAAAGGGAGAAAATCAAAAAAAAGGGTTCGGTCACCATCGGTGTTGATAGAGACCATGTCCCCTTTTACTTGCTTTTTAAAGGCTTTGTGAATATATTCGAGGTTTGTCGTCTTACCACACCGGCCGGGTCCATAATATACGATTTTGCACTCGATTTGTCTTTTCTTTAAATTAACAATCGCCATTTGAATTAACTCTTGTAAATCAAATATTTATCATATCACAATCAACTCAGAACTGAAATACATAACTTGATGCATCTTCTATCCTATTTTGAGGTCTCCTGTCAACAGGAGGCGGCCATAAAAATGATGTTGACATTGCAGCAAATTTTGTTAACTATCCTTACTTGAGATATCGTTGATTGGTTGATTAGTTGATTAGTTGATTGGTTAAGCGGTTATAAGTATGGATTTATTCCCTATTTGCAAAATAATTGGACACTGACACTCGGGTTTCAGGTGTCAGTAGTAAAAAAGTGAGAGCCGGCCTGAAACCTGAAACCTGACACCTGAAACCTATTCTCCGAAAAGGCTTCAATACGCCCGATAATGTCTAAAAAAAGAGCTATTTTCATAGTAAATTATGAGGTCTGGAATCAGGCATCTAGCCTCAGTTCGGTCGCATGGTTCAAGCTGAAAGATGGTCTCCGGTTTCTTGTCGGTTTGAGGCGGAGCTTCGCTATAACATAAATCCAGGAGGAGCGTATCATGGACAAAAAAGTTACCGTAGTCGGTGCCGGCAATGTTGGCGCTACCGCCGCCCAGCGGCTGGCTGAAAAGCAGTTGTGTGATGTGGTTTTGGTAGACATCGTCGAAGGGGTCCCTCAGGGGAAGGCCCTTGATTTGGCCGAGGCGGCTGCCATCGAAAAACATGACTCCCATCTCACGGGAACCAACGGGTATGATGAAACGGCAGACTCGGATATCGTGATCATTACAGCCGGAATTCCGCGAAAGCCCGGCATGAGCCGGGATGATCTAATCAGCACCAACGCCGGAATCGTGAGAAATGTCACCCAGGAGGTGGCATCACGTTCTCCCGAGGCCATAATCATTATTGTCAGCAACCCTCTGGATGCTATGTGTCATGTTGCTTATGATACCTGTGGCTTTCCCAAAAAAAGGGTCATCGGTATGGCCGGAGTACTGGATTCCGCTCGGTTCAGAGCGTTTATTTCCATGGAGCTGAATGTTTCCGTTGAAAACACCCATGCGTTTGTGCTTGGCGGGCATGGGGATACCATGGTTCCGTTGCCCCGATACTCCACGGTCGCCGGCATTCCCATCACCGAACTTCTTGCTAAAGATCGCATCGATGCTCTGGTTGAAAGAACGCGCAATGGCGGCGCGGAGATTGTCGGACTGTTAAAAACAGGCAGTGCCTACTATGCACCGGCATCCGCAGCGGTGGAAATGGCTGAATCCATATTAAAAGATAAAAAGAAAATCCTCCCCTGTGCAGCCTATCTGCAGGGGGAATATGGCATCCAAGATCTTTTTATCGGTGTTCCGGTAAAGCTGGGAGCAGAGGGTGCTGAAGAAATCATTGAGATAACCCTTACCGAAGAAGAACAACAGGCTTTGCAGAAATCTGCCGATGCCGTCCAGGAACTCAAAGATCTGTTGAAGACCTTGGGGTAAACCGGTGGCATGGTCTTAACTTGGGCGATTTAATCTCTCACAGAGCCCACAGAGTACGCAGAGAAAAGTTAAAAAACTCTGTGATCTCTGTGGGCTCTGTGAGAGGAAGGGTAAATGTGTATCATTTTCAGGCGTTCAACGCCTTTTGGATTGATTCAGCCACAGAACGACTGAACCCGGGCAGTGCGCCTATTTTTTCGGGATCGGCCGCCCGGATATTTTTTACACTTTTAAAATGCTGCAGCAATGCAGCCTTTCTTTTTTTGCCGACACCGGGGATCGTGTCCAGCGCAGATTGCAATGATATTTTTCTGCGTCGTTTGCGATGAAATGAAATCGCAAAACGGTGGGCTTCGTCCCTGATGCGCTGCAAAAACAACAGTAGGTCCTCGTCCCTGCCAAAACTTAGCGGATTGGCTCGTCCGGGTTTAAAGATCTTGTCCCGGGTTTCTCCCTTTGTTTCATCTTTTTTGGCAATGCCGATGATATCAAACTTCTCAGTCAAATTCAGCTCTCTGGTAACCGCCAGGGCAATGTTAAGCTGTCCTTTACCGCCGTCGACCATCAGCAAATCAGGATAGGGTTTTGAGGCCTCACCTTTGCCGAATCGTCTTTTTAAAACTTCTGCCATATAGGCATAATCATCGTGTTCGGTAACCGTTTTGATACGGTATTTTCGATAGAACGACGTTTTTGCACGGGCTTTTTCAAACACGACCATCGCTGCTACCGCCTGGGTGCCGGAAATGTTGGAATTGTCAAAACATTCGATTCGCTCGGGTAATCTTACCATTTTCAATTTATTTTGCAGTCGCAAAAGAAGATCCATCTCAGCGGAACGCGAAGCGATGAGACTTTTTAATTCGTTTTCGGCATTGTGGATTGCCACAGCCACCAGCTGTGCTTTTTCCCCACGTTTTGGCTGCAGGATTTTGACTTTTTTCTTTTTTAAATTTCCCAGCCATTCCGCGGTCAGCACGGCATCCTCCGGATCTATCGAAACCAACAGTTCGTCCGGTACGGATGGATGGCGTTCGTAATACTGCCTGATAAATGCAGCCATCATCTCTGCGCCGGTGGATAGGGTCTCAGTGAAGCTATAATGGCGCGTTCCGGTGAGAAAGCCACCATTTACGGACAACACCGTGACAACGGAGCACTCCGCAGAGCGGGCAACGGCAAACACATCTCTGTCTTTAAAATCCGTGGTTACCGCAATCTGTTTTTCAATGGTACGTTCCAGAGAAATGATTTTATCCCGCAGCCGGGCCGCTCTTTCAAACGCTTGCTCCCGCGCGCAGGATTCCATCTGTTTTTTTACTTTGCGGATAAGATCCGGCGTCCTTCCTTTTAAAAACATAATGGCTTCGTTGACCTGCTCCCCGTATACAGCGGGATCTACGTCGAGACAACATGGCGCCAGGCAGCCGTCCATCTGACAATGAAGACAGGGACGGGTCCTGGTTTTAAAATCCCTGGCTTTACACTTGCGAAGTTTAAAGGTTTTATTGATTGTGCGCAGGGTCTCACGCACGCCATGGGCGGATGCAAAGGGACCGAAATACAAGGCATTGTCTTTGCTGATTTTTCTGACGATGGAAAAATTAGGGTATTTTTCTTTCAGATCGATTCGCAGCGACGGATAGCGCTTGTCGTCTTTTAATACCACGTTATAGCGCGGCTTATAGCGCTTAATGAGATTGGATTCCAGGATCAGTGCTTCTTTTTCCGTGCGGGTGATGACGGTGTCAATATCACTGATCTTGCTTGCCAGAATTCCGGCTTTAACATTCAACTGACCGGAATTTTTGAAATGGGAGACCAGCCTTTTTCTTAAATTTCTGGCCTTGCCGATATAGATGACCTTTCCTGCGGCATCTTTCATCAAATAGACGCCGGGTTCTTTGCTGACCCTTGTTAGTTTATCCTGGATGGTGGGTTGTGGCTTCATAGGTAGTAACCGTTCACAGGTTCAGGGTTCAACGTTCAGGGTTAAGGACAAAGAAGAAATTCGAGCCCCGAAGTCCTCTTTGGCGTAGTTTCAAATGAGCGCCGCCTCTGGCCTGAAAAGCGACCAGCCTGATCGAAAAAGAGATTCCAGCTTTGCGAAATTTATCAAATATCGAATCTTCCTTAGGCGGACAGCGTGTAAAAGGAATGTATTCTGCCCGTCGAGAGCCTCAGGGTCGAACGATCAATTTTAAAAAAGATTGAGCAGAGCGAAACCACCCTTCGTCAATCGTCATTCGAAATTCGTTGACAACAAACAACAGACTACCCACCAGCGGTTTTGAGCGTTACACTCGATCATGCTTCCAGCACCATCAATTTCTGCAGCGCCTTGATTTCATCTCTTAATTCTGCAGCTCTTTCATATTCAAGGTCTTTGGCCGCCTGATTCATCTCTTTTTTCAGAGCGCCTATAACTGCGTCAACATCCTCCAGCGACTTGTATGCGGCAACAGTTTCCGCGATGTGATCGTGGGCGCTATCTGCCCGGCCACTGCCGAAATCGAAGGTTTGAGTAATATCCTTCTGGATGGTTTCAGGCGTAATGTTGTGCGCCCGGTTATAGGCCTGTTGAATTTTACGGCGGCGATTGGCCTCGTCCATGGAAAGCTTCATGGAATTCGTCACAACGTCGGCATACATAATGACCTTGCCGTGTACGTTGCGGGACGCCCGTCCACTGGTTTGAATCAAAGATCGGGCCGAGCGCAGGAAACCCTCTTTGTCTGCATCCAGGATTGCCACCAGGGAGACTTCGGGTATGTCAAGGCCTTCACGCAAAAGATTGATTCCCACCAGCACATCAAAACTGCCCATTCTCAGGTCGTGGATGATTTCGATTCGTTCAAGTGTTTTAATGTCGGAGTGAAGATAGCGCACCCTGATCGCCAGATCAGAATAGTATTCAGTCAGATCTTCCGCCATGCGTTTCGTCAGGGTTGTCACCAGGACTCTTTCATTGCGGTCCTGGTGAATTAAGATTTCTTCTAGAAGATCGTCGACCTGGTTCTTGGCACTTCGGACTTCGATGGGCGGATCAATCAAACCGGTGGGTCTGACGATCAATTCTACCAGGGACTCTTTGGCTTCAGTGAGTTCATATTCCGCCGGTGTTGCCGAAACATAAACCACCTGGGAAATGCGCGCTTCAGTTTCTTCGAATCTCAGCGGCCGGTTATCCAGAGCGGAAGGCAGACGGAAGCCATATTCGACCAGGGTGCCCTTGCGCGATTGATCCCCGCGATACATGCCCCGCAACTGCGGTACGCCGATATGGCTTTCGTCGATGAATAGCAGAAAATCATCCGGGAAATAATCCAGCAGGGTCGGCGGGGGGTCCCCGGGCTTTCGACCGGTCAGATGGCGGGAATAATTTTCGATGCCGTTGCAATAGCCGAGTTCCTGGATCATTTCCAGATCAAAGTGGGTGCGTTCCTCGATACGCTGAACTTCAATTAGTTTGTTTTCATTGCGGAAGTATTCTATCCGCTCTTTCAATTCCTCGATAATTGACTCGATAGCCTTTTTAAGCGTCGTCTTGCGGGTTACATAATGACTGGCAGGAAAAATAGCAACATGCTTCAGACGTTTGATCACGGTTCCCCGGAGGGCATCTATCTCTGAAACGGCCTCGACCTGATCCCCGAAAAAATCAATGCGGATGGCTCGGTCTTCTTCGTATGCCGGAAAAACTTCCACCCGATCCCCCCGGACTCTGAAAACGCCCCGGTGAAAGTCCATGTCGTTGCGTTCATACTGCATCTCGACCAGTTTGAAAAGAAACTCATCCCGACCGAATTCCATGTCGTTAACAATGTCAACCCGCATATCCAGGTAATCCTCCGGGGCGCCCAGTCCGAAAATACAGGAAACACTGGCCACCACCACAATATCCCTGCGGGACAGCACGGAGCGTGTAGCGGAATGCCGCAATTTATCGATCATTTCGTTGATCGACGAATCCTTTTGGATATAAGTGTCGCTGGAGGGGATGTACGCTTCCGGCTGATAGTAGTCATAGTAGCTCACGAAATATTCGACGGCATTTTCGGGAAACAGCTGTTTGAATTCATTATAGAGCTGGGCCGCGAGGGTCTTATTCGGGGCGATGACCAGCGTCGGTTTCTGAATCCTGGCAATGACATGGGCCATGGTAAAGGTCTTGCCGGACCCGGTCACTCCCAAAAGGACATTGTGGCGCTTTCCGGCAAGCAGGTTGCGGCTTAATTTTTCGATCGCCTGGGGCTGATCGCCGGCGGGTTCAAATCTGGTAATCAATTTAAAATCGGACATGATTTAATATAGGTTAAGCGGTTCAGGGTTCAACGATCCGGGTTGAAAAAAAACAGACATCGCATATCAAAAGAGGCCGTCCGGTGTTTCGGAGATTATGTGGGAGCCTGGGGGTCCACGGCGGGTGGTCCTCGCGGGTACTCGTATTTTACCGTATATGATATTATAGATCGTCGGCTGTTTCGCTAAGCTCTTTATCCAGTATCCGGGTCATTTCCTCGGCCAGGTTCCGCACTTCTTCCGCTTCTTTGGGGCCAATAATGGCATGGCGATCGTATCGGGACTTATTCCTTAGCGCCAGGGATTTATTCAGTGCTCTACCTAAACTGCGCTGAACCTTTCCTTCCTTAATGTAAATTTCGCTAAATTTAGTAACCACTCCACCATGGGAAGTCGGCAATCTATCCATTTTAAAAAGAAGTAAACCTTTGGCGCAGAGCTCGGCGGCGTTATAAGTTGCATCAACTGCCAATCGGTGGTGGCCGTTTTTAAGTGAATCTAATGCTCCTTCAAGGTATTCCAGAGCCAAATCCCTGTAACCACGACTTTCTTCTCTGCGTATCTGAGCCTCTTCCATGGAATAAATCTCCTCGCCATTTTGGGCAATGTTGTATAGAAAATAGGAAGTTGAAAAACGCCAGTCATCAAAACTGTAAACCAACGGCTCAACACTTTCACCGATCTCAAGACCGGTTTCAAGAGCAGCATCAGCTGTAGCGTTTTCAACATCACTTAGATTATCACAGGCCAAAACCAGAACGTCCACATCACTGTCCGCTCTTACTTTATTGCGCTTCAAACTTCCAAAAAGAATGATTTTACCCACATTTTTGCCCTGGGATGAAGACAATAAATGATGACGAAATCTATCCAGTGCTATTCTTTTTTTCTTGATAATTCGGGAGGTCTTCAAAATTAGTTCCTTGATCAGTAAATCTTGCCGCAGTCGTAAATCAGCAACAGGTTAACTCTCATAATATGTCACCTTTGCTATTTAAATCAATATTAATTTACCGTGGCCTAACCTGGACAAGCCGGAATTGAATATTGAAGATTGAAGATCTGTGGATGTCGCTTTGCTCTGTCATTTTTATTATCGTTTTTTTTAAGCTTGGTATCTAACATCGGCCACGGCATGTTCGTAGGTTGGGTTGAGCATCCCGATATCTTTTGTTAGGTTTCTCCGCCGGCGGCCCAACCTTTTAAGTCATTTTTGTGCTATCAGCGAAACCCAACAAAATGGCCGAAGATAGAACCATCCCTTTTTTAATAGTGAATCAAGAGACGCCTTGATTGATGATGACGGACCGATACCGTGTTTTAGTTGAAAATCCTTTGAAAACGGCTTTGCAGACTGGTCCTTGCCCAGGGCGATCAGAAGGACCTTCTGCCCTTGAGGCGCCGATTGCAAGAGCATTTCATAGTGTGGAGAGTTCTGTTTGGCGACGATCAGGGAAAGCGTTTCAATCAGAGACGGTTAGATCCGACGGAATCCCGAAGCGGAATCCCACATCACAGGGAATCGATGAGATTTAAAAGCAGGCAGGTTTTGCCGATTTAAACGGATTTTGCTTGAACACACCTAATGATACGTCTTTATCGGTTCGTTAATAACGATTCGTTAACAACGTATTATATTTAAGTGTGAATGCCAACCCCAAACCTCGTCATTCAGCTTGGAAAAACAGCTGTGACTCCTTAATTTTCGAGAGATTGCATGAAAATTGGACACTGGCACTCAGGTTTCGGGTGTTCCGCCAGCGGATCAGTAGTAAAAAAGCGAGAGCGGGCCTGAAACCCGACACCTGAAACCTGAAACCTATACTCCGAGCAGGCCCCACCACGCCCGATAATGTCTAAAAAAAACCTATTTTTCTAACATTTTACGAGATCTGTAGTCAACAAGGACCACGCACATGGCTCCGATCCCCTCCCCTTTTCCGATGATCCCCAGTCCCTCGGTAGTGGTGGCTTTAATATTGACACAGTCGGGATCAACGTTAACGGCGGCCGCCAGATTTTCCTGCATGTTTTTTCGATAGGGTCCTATTTTAGGGGCTTCAGCAAAAATAATGGTGTCTATATTTAAGATGGTGAGACCTTTTTTGCGAATCATGGCGCTTGTCTGAGTAAGAAGCGTTAAACTGGAGATATCTTTGTATTTTGGATCGGTATCCGGAAAATGCAAACCGATATCGCCCAGACCGGCCGCACCCAGTAAAGCGTCGCACACTGCGTGCACCAGTACATCTGCATCCGAATGTCCCAACAATCCCTTGTCATAGGGAATCTCAGTGCCGCCCAGCACCAGTTTCCGCCCCGCCACCAGCCGGTGGACATCATAACCTATTCCGGTTCGCATTAAATTTTCCTTTGGGGTAAAAGTCGAGGATCAAAAGCAAATTTCTGTGGTGAATGGATAACAACTTTTTCAAAGTCAGGGTGCGATGGATTGATTAGATAGTTGGTTTCAACCGGAATGATGGCGCTGGGGACCTTCAGAATGACCGATTCTTGATTTTGAACCCATCGATCACCCACTTTTTTGACTGATTGCGGGATTGGGTCGGCTTTCCAGTTATCGGGTAAATCCTCTATCGTAATCGACTGTGATAAACCGGGATCAAAATCGATGGGAATACAGACATAATATTTCAATGCACTGTAAAAATGAGTATGCACCATCACCTCAAGGGTTGCCAATGAAAGCGATCCGGCAGTATAAACAACGCGAACACCCTTGCTGTTCCACCGACCGCCTCCGCGTCTAGCTCCCTCACCGGCAAAAGCATCATCGGCATGCTCGATTTTAATGAGTCGCCAAGCCCGGATCATCAAGAAAACACCCCGTATTCAATCCGAGCCAGAAGATCCTCAACTTCCTGCGCTCCAGGTTCGGTATCAGCGTATTCTAGTGGTGTTTTACCTCCCAGTGCTTTTGCCGGCATCTTAAGCCACTGCCGGGTAATTTTGTCATCTTCCAATACGTCCAAAGCTTTTTCATAAAGCTTGGCGATGCGTAAAACCCGCTCGGATTCATCCGTTTTAAATCGACCTTCTTTTTTACGACGACTCAGCGTCCGGTAAGCGATGTTTACCGTTGACGCCAGCATTTTTTCCGGCACATCGAGTTTTTCTCGCAGACGGTAAAAGGCTCCAACAGGCAACCCGTGTTTTAGCTTTCCGATCAGATCATTCAAATCCCTGGGGCGAACCCCAATTGAGGTACCTTGCATAGCAGTTTCCTCCAATCTTGTTGCCATACTGCTTAATATAATTGTCACATGGCAAATGCAAAGTCAAGATTTAATTTTAGCCAAAGCAGGAGAAAAAATTTTACATAATATAATTATCGGACAGTGATAATATATTGAAATTATTATATTAAATCTTTTTAAAACCCATTGATATCAAAAATTGACAAAGCTTGTTATTTGGACTAATGTATTTGATATGAATGTTTCACTGACCCCGGAATTAGAGCAGTACATCCGCACAAAGGTCGACTCCGGTCGTTACCTGTCGGCCAGCGAAGTCGTGCGTGAAGCCTTGCGGTTACTCGAGCAAAAGGAAAAACGGCTCGAAGGCCTTCGTGTCGAAATCCAAAAAGGCCTCGATAGCGGTCACTCTGAGCCCCTAAATATGGAAGCGATAAAAGCTAAGACTCGAAATCGTCTGAGCGAGGAAAGCTAACCGATTGTGGCCAAAGTCCTGCGAAAACCTCAAGCTGAAGCCGATCTTGTCGAAATTTGGACTTATATCGCGCAAGACAGTCTGACCAGTGCAGATAACATCGAAGCACTTTTTAACCCATAAGTAGCCTTGGAATAGAATTTGGACAAAAAACAACGCTAATGATTTTGGGGCGTTTCTTCCGCAAAAAAACCTGAGCATTTTCTGGATGTTCATAGATTTCATACCCCTCGGGCACATGTTCAACCACTTCGCCTTTCCCAGTTTGCTGCGATGAGAAAAAATATCGGGGTTTCCCTGTTTTGGTTTTTCCTTCACGGAGATAATACGTTTTCCCAGTCCGATTCGTATATTGAACGGTCATTGTCTCGTTTGCCTCCTATCATTGGGTAAAATTAAATAAAAAGGGAACAACCCCATAGGCTAAAACCGGCCATTCACCTGTGCTTCATCAGATACCGTCAAATCATCTCCGATGCCGGACACCAGCGGTAAAGGGTCGGAATGGATACTCCAGGTTTTGGGCTGCATCCTTTGGTGGCATGCCTACAGCCAAAAATTTTTTATCCGCTTCGAACTTACTTGGAGTCATTATGCGCCATCGTCACCCCCCGCCGGCC